>Ga0265780_10000098_pt1 | contig 136184 bp, 108 predicted proteins | sample P1T30metagenome_FD_192432 | JGI IMG/M metagenome (GOLD analysis project Ga0265780, IMG submission 192432) | Plant litter microbial communities from East Loma Ridge, Irvine, California - P1 T30 | ecosystem: Environmental > Terrestrial > Plant litter > Unclassified | place: USA: California...
GCGCTGCGAGAAGGGGTGTTGACTGTCCTCGCAGCATCGCCGCTCGACTTAACCTGTGTCGTCTCACCTCATGAGCGGCACGATGAACTTGAAAGCCAGCTCCATCACGGCCCCTTCCCACCCCCAGACCCCACCCTCACCCTCTCCTCCTCCTCCTCCTCCCCCACCTCATAATACAAATCCTCCTCATCCACATCCCCATACCCCACCACACTCCTATAAAGCCTCTCCCCCAGCCCCTTCTTCTGCGCCATAGCCAGCACCATCACAATCGGCAAATGCCAGACACTCGCCCAAAACAGCCCTCTCGCGCTCCCCTTTTGCCCTTGCAGCTTGTAAAACTGCCACGCCTTAAGCGCCATCCAGCCGTTGATCGCACTGCTCGTGACCACGAAACTCCAGTCCGTGACGCCGCAGTACGATAAGCCGATGCAGACGGGGAACATGAGTATTGCGTAGCGTAGGGCTACGCGCCCGTTTTGCGCGGGGTTTACCCACGCGAGCATGCGGTAGCCTGCACTCTTGTACTCCTCGCGTATCGACCAGCTCAGCGAGTTGAAGTGCGGGAACTGCCAGGCGAAGAGTAGGCCCGCGCAGAGCCAGCCGCCCGCTGAGCCCTCGCCGAAGAGCAGCTCTTCCCATGTGCCGTCGTGGGCGTACTGGCTTGCGGCGGCTGTCCAGCCCATGAGCGGTGGTATGCCGCCGACTATGGCGCCGACCCAGGTGTTGAGCACAGACATGCGCTTCATAGGCGTGTAGACACCAGCGTAGAGGACGACGTTGGCGGCGCCGAGGAAGGCGGTCGTGGGATTGACGCCGTAGTATAATGCGCCGACGCCGGATATGCCGCATGCGACGGCGAAGACGATGGCGCCGCGGGGGCTGATGAGCTTACGTACCAGCGGGCGGTTGCGTGTGCGGCTCATTTGGGCGTCGTACTTGGGCTCCATGAGCATGTTGAAGGCGTTGGCCGAGGCTGAGCATAGCGCCGTGCCGGACGTGAGGAAGAGGAGCGTGAGGGTCGAGAGCGAGGGCGTGGCTGTTGCTGCGGGCGCGAGCAGCTGTGGGACGGGGTAGAGCGAGTATGCGGCGGTCGCTGTGAGGACGACGAGGAAGGAGAGGCGTGGCTTCGAGAGCGAGAGGTACGTAGTGAAGATGCGCTTCATCGACCGCTGGGGGAGGTTCGAGGATATGCTCGCGAGCTTCGACGACGCGTCGTGTGGAATTGGATATGCTGCTTCTGCTTCTGCTTCTGCGTCGGCGTCTTCCACCGCTTGATCCTTTGCCTTCCTCCGCCGCCGGTGTGGGAGCACCTTTGCTGTAGTTGCTGTTGCTGCTGCATCTTCTCCCGTCGTAGCCGCAATTGAGCTCTGCAACTCTCGCCTTGTACCGCCAAATGCGCCCTTGAGTGTTGCATTTGCCCAGAAATAGTCCTTGCTGAACGAATTCCTGCTCTTCCCCACTGCTATCGCACCCTGTCTATGTGAGGGTATCCACGAGAACGGCTGCCGGGCAGCGATTGGCGCATTGGCGAGCTTCCTCCAGCACCGGGAACACACTGTAGTTCCATCCCGTGGCGCTGTGAATCGCGAAAGCGCCGGTCGAAAGCTCATGGCGGCATGGGGAACGGCTTGAGTATCGCCCGGCTCATGAGGTGATACTTTTTGGGTGCACTTTCGCGCCAAGAAAGCGGCGACAACCGGGCGGTCCGATTCCACGCTGCATGCACGACATCACCACACATGTACCATGCAAGTACGAAATTTGCAAATATGTTAATAGAATCAATGCTGGAATGCACCACCGGGCTATATTATACATGCTTGCGCAAGTCTAAGCAGGCTGGGAAAGTGGCTCTATCGCCTCCCGGAGCCTACAGTAATGCAAGACAGACGGATGTCCTGAAGTTGAATGTGTTGGTACAGGAAGCACGTGCTCTTCACCCCTCCCTAGCTCACGCCTTCTACTCGTCGTCCATCGGGTTGGTATCCGACTCGTAGTCAAACTCGCCGGGCAAGGATGCCTCGTCCTCGCCTTCGTCTACCATATTGTCGTTTACGTCCTGTCCACCAGACACCGCTGAGACGCCTTCAGGCGCCTGATCACCAGAAGAGCCTGTCGCGCCAGGGGCTGGCGCAGGGGCCGCCTTCTTCACCTTCAGCTCGAGTAGTGACTTTGGCTCTGAGGGCCGGGTATCTGTGAGAAGGATGACTCCCAGGGTTGGCTGGGAATATGTTAGTCTCATAAATCTTTCAACTTGCATGCAGGTCTTGACGAACCTTCTTGACCGGAACGTATCGCTCCTCTGGGAAGCTGATGTGCTTCACTTGCGCTGGCAACACACGCGACATGTTTCCGAGACTGTAGCCAACCTTCTCCTTCTCAATCTTCTTCTTTGACGTCTCCGGCGACTGAGGAGCATCCGTCTTCTCCTTTTCGTCCTTCTTGGTATCCTCGTCGAGATCCATCTTGTCGTCATCGTCCGCTGACACCTTTGGTGTAGTGGGTGTCTGATCAACATCCATGCTCTCACGTCGACGTTGTCGCTCCTTCACCAGCTTTCGCCGCTTGTCCTGTGCTGTTGTGGAAAGCACCGCCGTCTTGATCTTTTCTGGCGCCTCTTCGGCCTTGACCTCTGCTTCTGGTGGGTAGTCGAACATGCTGGGCCGCGTGTTGCTGTGGAACTCGAAGGATGGGATGTCGAGCTCCTGGTCGACACCGATGACTGCGGTGGGCGTGAAGCTCAGCGAGATGAAATGTGTCAATGGGAACCAGTACCAGTACTGGGTGAAGACAGCCATGCCAACGATCGCAGCCATGTTGAGAGTTCCTGTCGGGGTTTGCAGACCGATGGTGCAGTTCCTACCTCCAGCGTCGATGATGCCGAGGGCGAGGGCTGCACCAAACTTAGCCATAGCATCTTCGTGGCGGTCGCCAACGACCTTGGTGAGCTGCTTGCGGATAGCAACAACCTTGGGGTTCATTGCCTCGTTCTGCTGTATCATGATCATAGAAAGAGCGATGAGCGCACCCTGACGAACGAAGTCGGTAGAGTCCTTCATCATGGGCTCCAAGAGGTCGACTGCTTCGGGCAGACCAGTACCTGCACATGCAATACCCAGAGCCATGGTGGCACCGTATCGCACATGTGGGTTGTACGACTCGGCGAGAAGCTCTACCATGCGAGGAACACTTCCTGGCTTCCTGAAGAGGACGAACCCCAAGCTCATGACAGCAACTCGTCGGACATCGTCGCTGACATCGCTGACGGCAACGTGTAAGAGCCTTCGAACAGCCTTGTTGCTGCCTGTACCACAGTATGCGAGCGCAATGGTCATGATACCTCCATAACGCAATGTCGGATCTGGGTCATCGAGCAGACCGTTGACTAGCTCATCTGCAGCCTCTTGACGGGCATACATAATGAGTGCCATGCCCATGGCGAGACCGCGCACAATCTTCTCGTGCTGCGTGTCATGTGCATACTGGATCATATCTTCGAGTGCCTTGATGTTTCCGGTGCCGAGCATGACGAGACCCATGCTGAGACCCACAGCCTCGCCATTGATGGCCGAGTCGGTGTACAACACGCTTTTGAAGGCGTCGAATATCTCCTCTGATCCAGTCGCCATACCAGCTACTCCGACACCAAGGGCACCGCCGTGCTGAATCACTTCTTCGGATGCGTTCTGGAACTGCTTGAGCAGGTAGTCCAAGACGTTGCTTCCGTGGTTAGCGTAGATTAGACCGAGAGCATATAGAGAGCCACCCTGCTCATAGTGCGAGCCTGATGAAACACTGTCCTTGGGAAGGTATGGCTCCAAGAGCTTCTGTCCTTGCGTGATGTTGCCACGGTGAATGACTCCCAGAGCAGCAGTGGCCGTGAACTTTGACCAGTTGACTGCCTTGCCGAGCCAATCGAGGTTCTCGCGGAAGAAAGTGTCGTTGGTGGTACCGGCGTTCATGAACGCATTCGCGAACGTGACTCCGGTATGGAAGATCGAGTTCCTAGCCTCCAAGCTATCGCGAATCTTGTTGAGAACAGCCTTGTCGGTGTGGTTGTTCCGGTACAGAAATTCAAGGTTCAGCTCGATGCTCTTGGTTCCCCGGAGAATGTGGCGGACCGAGCCAAAGGCCTTGAGTTGCTGCTCAGAGAACGACTTCTCTTTGTTGCGTGATACCACTGTCGACACGTTGCTGGTATCCACGTTCGCAAGCAGCGAGTCTGATTCACCGCTTTCTCCTTGCGGCTTCTGCGATGCGTCGCCGTTGGATGTTGGCTTCTCTTCATCGTCTTTCTCGGCCTCGGGCAGCTCCTCCATGACCTTTGCGAGGAACTCTTGTGTGCCGTTCTCGTAGAGATCGAATGAGATCTGGTAGGCGACCGCGCGCGACTTGTCATCGCCTTGCTCGATCAATTGCCGAACAAGCTTTGAAGCCAGCGCGTGCTGGTTGAGGTACACCACACACTTGGCGATCGAGAAGTAGTCGGGGTTTGGAATCTCGTTGTCGTTCAGCAGATCGAGAATGAGACGGAGGATCTCGTTTCTTAAGCCTCGCTCTTGGACCACATTCATGCAGATGTCCAGCACATAGTCCATCAGCTCATCGCTCTTCGAAGGCGTGCTTTGCACTGCCTTCTTGCCTGCCTTCTTCTCATCCTGGCTGGCACGGATGATCGACTCCCGCAGCACATCGAGATTTCGAGCCTCAATTGCGATGCCGACAACCTGTTTGTAGTCGCCGCTCTCGTAGCAGCTCTCGAATATCCGCCGTATTGTGCTTTGGAGGTTCTTCTGGACGTTTCGCTGTAGGACTAGCGGGGTGGGATGTGCGCCAGGTACACCTGCATTACCGCCTCCGGGTAGTGTGGGGTCGAACGTAGACGAGTCTTCGCGGGAAAGGAGCGATTTTGACGGCAGAGCAGACTGTGAGAAGGGCGTTATCGGCGAGGCAAGGCTGGCGGAGGTGCTGGCGGCGCCTGCAGAGTTCACGGGGAAGGATGTGCTGAGCTGCGGGGGTGCTTGATTTGCCTTGCTGACTGGTGACGGCGGGTTGTGCATGGCAGAGAGGGCAATGTATGTGTCTAGGCACTTGGCTGGTCAAGATGTCAGCATTGTGTGCCATTTGGCAGGAAAGCTCGAGAACGCGGATCCAACACACTGTGCATGATGCCGTGCAGGAATCGCGCCTTCGAGTGTTTGTGCATGTCTCACCCATTATTGTCTCCTCGAATTCGGCGGCCTTGTGGATGTCGAAAAGCTTGCCCGCACCCAGCGCGAAGACCATGCTCTCATTGTACTCTTGCAGCTGATAGTACACCTTTGCTGCTACCAGTGCAGCCAGCTCTCGCTCGGGGAAAGAGTCATCTTCGTAAAGAGCCTCACTATGACGCACACGAATCAGCAGGCATCCTAATAGGCGTTTGGAAGGCGAGGGCCAAAGAGTCTGCGGTGAGTACTTACATCTGACTGACAGAGCCCGCAACCTCTGGCCACAGCAGATCGATCTCCTCGTTCAGGCGGCGCAAGGCGAATGAGCGCAGGGCCGGATCTGGCTCGGCGAGAAAGCCAACGACGCCGGCGGCGGAGGTGAGGCCGACCATCGCGGTAGACTTCTGGTTGATGGTGTGCGTGGTGCAGTGATGCGGAGCTCACGAGGGTGGAAGCGAGAGACAGCTGTTGCGGAAGCCGGTGGAAGGAGATCGAGCTGCGCTGTGGCGCTTGCGGTCGTTTGATGAGAGGTTCAGGGTTCCGAGTTGAGGTGGAGCACCAGTTGACCGCGGTGAAGGAGGGACGGAAAAGGGAAGTGGCGTGGGTGATGACAGAGGAAGGCGCGGTTCTGTTATGTTCCAGGTGCATGTGTCGGGTCTGTGACGACGGCGCTAGGCTAAGGTACGCGTGAGCTTGGGAGATTGTTACATAAGCATGATTTGACAAGCACAACACCTGGGCACCGTCCTCGCTCTCTCCCGTCGGGGTCGCCTACAACAGACAAAAGACAGCATGTCAGTCCACTTCATCACATCATAGTCAATCACAAGCTTTGAGTTGCACACAAAAGGGGTATCTTCTTTCAAACAATAACACCTTACCAGCCAGCTCTTGTGGTCTTGCTCTCTCTCTCTCCGCTAAAAACAAAGTGTACAAACGTATTAATACAGCGAGTCCCGACATTACTAGGGCGAAATCTCGCGCGAAAGAACCCGCAGATTGTTCATCATGCCCGCGATCAGGCTCTCAAACTCAGTCGGCTCCTTGCGCCTAATCCTGTCCCCGTGGTCGAGCAGGACGTCCGAAGTCAATTCCAGCTCCAACTCATGGGTCTTTTCGTTTCCTTGCAGGACCTGCGTTAGATCGACCTGATATGCGCCTAACCAAGAGTATGACATGCGATCCTTTTGCCGCCTCAGGTCGTTGTCTGCCTTGCTCCCTTCCACAGCCATTACGAGGTTCTCGACAGGCCCAGTGTAGTTGATTTCGATGTTGATGCCAATCCGGTAGTCCCATGTCGTTTGTGGCGAGCTGATCTCTAGGTTCATCATCTTGACCTTGATCATGCTCCGGATGACCGCGCCCGTCTTCTGGTCGCGAGTTACGCGTATGCGTTGGCGCACACCGCTTGCGCTGATGAGACGCTTGGCCATCTCAGGCAGTGTGGCGAACTGCTCTTGACCAAGGTCGTATAAGGTGTCCACTTCTCGTGTGTGTTGGTATCTGATTGGATGGCGGGAGGAGCCAGGTGCATTCGACTCTTGAACCTGCTTGTTGAGGTACATGTTCATGCGCTTGTGTTCGTCCATGGTCATGGTGCTCGCAAACTGAATGTCCATGTTCTGGGTCTTGACTATGGTCTCGGTGTCGTGGTAGCCACGCAGACGAGTTTTGGTTGTCCGCTCCGAAAGCTGACCCCATCGTGCCTCAATCTCGAGGTTCGTATGCTCCGACTCGGCGATGGTGTTGCGGACAAGTTCGCTGGTGATGGCGTTGGTCCAGATGAAATCGCATACTTTGCGCGAGACTTCATCGTAGACGTGCACATCGTTGGACACGGGTCGCTCAAAGCCACTCAGCTCTCTGGATGAAATGACATGAGGAGGTGCGCCGTTGCCATTTGTGGGGGCTCCGTTGCGGTGAGGCATTGCCTGTGGAGGCTGCGCCTGAGGACGTGACGCTGGTGTATGCTGCGGTTGGGGGGTCGGCGGTGGAGGTGGACGGACTGGCTGGCGTTGTTCTTGCAGGCGCTTGAGCTCTGGTGGTAGGTTCTCGCCTTCGCGGTACGCCCATACGGGCTTCGGGTCATTACGCTTGCGCTTGAGTGGCATCTGCCTGCGGACTGGCTGTGGGGGCGTGGGGAGATGCGCCGAGGTGGTGACAGGACTGGGGGCAGAGAGTGAGTGCGCAATGGAGGAGGACCGGCGCGGTACCACGGGCGCGTCCCCATCGTGGTGCACTAGCTCCGATATATCCATGGTGGGCGATTGTAGGGTTGTGCTCGGATTCATTCACGATCGTGTACTCATGCAAGTCCAGTGCAATCGCGCTAAGCGATTAGCGCGTCGCACCCCCCTTGTTTGCCAGGTCTTCGTCTCTCACTCTCAAAGAACTTTCACAAGGAGAGAGCATTGCAGTGTTCTGCGAACAGTCATGTACGACTCTCGCTATGTCAAATGGTTGCTCCATCCACTAGTTAGTGCTGCTTCATGCAGTCTTAAACCTACCACATGCACGAAATCGTCATCGCAGATTGCTTCACGAGTCATGTTCTGAGTGCTGTGCACATGTCATATTCATGCAGTTATTGAACCCTCATATAACGCCGCGCTCCCTGAACAGTGCTCCACGACCCTCAAGCATCCTGGTCAAGGCCAAGATCTTCTTGCGCGGGCACGATGCGGATGGTGTTGGTGTGGCCCATTCCTCCCCTCCAGCCCTGCACACAGATGACTGGTGCGCCCTTCTCTAGGACACCGAGCTTGATGGCGTTCATGATACCCCATGTCAGACGGCGATCGACGTCCTCCTGCCACGGTTCGCTGTTGAAGTCGGGCTTCGCCTCGGGGAAGTAGAAGGGGTATACACCGCGGTACAAGTGGGAATACTGCGACAATTAGCTGCGAACACAGTATTGTGCATACGTTGAACTCACCCTTGAAGCGGTAGCGTTACGAGTGACCATGATGATGGGGCACACGGGTCGGTACTTGGAGACGAGGCGGGCGGTGGTACCGCTAATGCATGTCAGTATTCCGTCACAGAACACAACGCCACGAGAGCAAATAGTTACCTTGTGGTCAGGACCAAGATCGCACCGGCGTTCTGCTCCAGACTGGCGCTGACGGCGGCCATGGCGCAGGTCTCGGTGGTTGGGCAAGGAATAGGAGCCAGTTTCCTCAGCTCGTCGAATGCGTTGACGTATGGAATGGCGACCTCGGCGAGCAGGCAGGTCTCGTGCATCATGGTGACAGCCTCGACGGGGTAGTCTCCCTTTGCAGTCTCTCCAGACAACATGACGCAGTCGGCGCCATCGAGGACAGCGTTGCCAACATCGCTGACTTCGGCACGAGTTGGGCGTGGGTTGTAGGTCATGGACTCCAGCATCTGGGTGGCGCAGATGACGGGCTTGCCGGCGATGTTGCACTTGGTGATCATCATCTTCTGCGCAATAAAAACCTGGCTGGGTGGGATCTCGATACCGAGGTCACCACGCGCGACCATGACACCGTCTGTCTCCTTGAGGATGTCGTCGAAGTTGTTCACACCCTGCTGATTCTCGACCTTGGCGATGATCTGGATGTCCTTGCCCTCTTCTCCCAGAACTTCGCGGATGGCCGTGATATCGCTACCGTGGCGGATGAAGGAAGCGAAGACCATGTCGACCTTGTTCTTCACACCGAACTTGAGATCAGCCTTGTCCTTCTCGGACAGAGGTGGCAGATCGATGTCGGTCTTGGGGAGGTTGACACCCTTCTTGGAAGAGATCTTGCCGTTGTTCACGCACTTGACCTTCAGCGTCTGGTCGTCGACGACCTCGAGGACCAGGAAGGACAGGACGCCGTCGTCCACGTAAATGGTGCGGCCAACTTCGATCACCTTGGTGATGTTCTTGTAGTCGACGTACATGTTCTTGTCGTCGCAGGCAGTGGCGTACTTGTCGTCCGTGGTGATGTTTAGCACGGTGCCGGCCTTGATTGGGATATCCGCATCTCCAACAGTGTTACCTGTTCGGATCTCAGGGCCCTTGGTGTCGAGCGCAATGGCCAGAGGCCTGCCGGGCTGCGTCTTCTCGGCTTCGCGCGCGTTGTCGATGACGGACTGGTGGTATTCGTACGAGCCGTGGGAGAAGTTCATGCGCACGACGTTGAGACCAGCCTTGCGGAGGGCGTTCATCTTTTCCGCGGAGTTGGTCTTGGGGCCGATGGTGCCGATGATGGAGGTGCGGCGGTACTCCTTCGCGGGCTGGTACTCGGTGTTGAGCTGGCTGAGCCATTCAATCCGGGTCCTGCCAGCATTGAGGTGGTCGAGACTGTGGTTGTCAGCTTCGAGCAAAAGTCGAGATAGCAGACGCTGTTGGATTGTAATGTTTGCAAATGGTATTGTCTGGTGTATATGCCTGCTGGATGTTATGGGTATACGTACGCGTTAGCCATGTTTGCGTGTTTCCTGCGTGGATGTCCAGGAAAGTTGAAGAGAAGAGCAGAGGAGTGTTTATCTGGGGCTGCGCCTAGATTTGTTTCTTCGCGGTAGAATGGTTGAGCGAGCTTGCCCAGTGGAGGGGTCCAACAATCGCACTAGCGGTTTGCAGTACGTGGGGCAGAGCGCGGCGTGTTTGGTAACTGAAAGATGAAATAGATTTGGTGCATAGCGTGCAAGGCCTGTCGTAGAGCCCTTTCCTCACCCGCCGACTGGATCGCCTGTGCAGATTCCGCGCTGCAAGCATGGCGCTCGCATGTTTCTTCTGCTGCCAAACCCACGTTCGCGCATCATTTGCTCGGACATCCCGCTCTGCAGCCGATAAGCTCTCACAGCTGTTTTCTCAGGGAACTGAAAATTTGATCGTGCCGGCTGGGGGTCCGGGAAGTGTTTCTCTTTGCTTTGGTGCGCGGCCGGCTCGACCCACGCGGAGGTTGCGAGAGTGTCTAGAATGAAGCACAAGGCCGAGTCATGGGGAGAGCAATAATGGACCATGCATAGCGGCGAGCAGAGCCGCTATATATATATGCTCCACGGTAAAGGAACACAGCTTCCTACTTGTTCCGCACATGTGTTCCGTGTGCCCGTTCGTGGTGCCTTGCCCGAGGATGAAGGTTCAGATGTCGTTAGAGCAGCCTCGAGACGAGCGAACCGACATGAGATGGGAGCAAACGTGTCCCTGGTAATTAACGAATGCAGACATGGAGTGAACATCAAATTTGCCAACTTATAGAGCTCTGAAGTAGTATCCTCAGGACCTCGGTACCAAAATGTGAAGCCCGAAGCCCGTTGGACCCTGCCTTCCTTCCAAATGTCAATCACATGTGGATCACACCAGCCACACCTCAACACCTACACCGTACAATCATACATAACGCCGTCTCAGGACCCAGCACCTCGCCACCACCTCTTACGACACATACCAACCACTACACACTCTTTACACACACCCTTACTCGCCCAGCATGGTTGTACGTAGCCTATCCCCGTTGCCTCTCCCAACCGCAGTCGCCTTCACGAGGTCGCATGCTCACATAAGAACAGGTCGGCAGACTCGCACATTACGCCTTCGACGCGGTACTGAGTATGTCTCCCCAGAACGACTCCACAACTTCCAAAGCACAGCTCACACAACCACAGTATCCGCCTTCCTCGCCGGCGTCCGACGCTCCACCGGCCTCACGTACGTCCCCTTCCTCACACCCGCAATCCTGCTTTCCCACGACCACCCACCTCCCAGTACCGATCAAAACGCACGCTAATGCCTAGCTAATAGTCCTAGCGTCAAGCCAGACCAATTCACCGAGACGCCGGGCGTCAAGAAGTGGATCGATAACTACCTCTGGGTCGGCGAGACGGTCATGGACCAGAGCGTTGCGTTTTTCGGGGCGAGTTCGTATTTTGAGCGCAAGCGATAGAAGCGTGGGACAGATCAGCGCGCTGTGAGGTGGAAGACGAAGTGAGGAATTGGATGCTGGGCGAAAGGGGGAAGCAATTGTGACACGATGAAGTGATGAGTATGGAATATAAGATCGGGATTCCTTGGTTCTGATGAGCAAGCACGATGGCGTTGGGGCGCGGTGTTACTATCTTTACGCAGACTTGAAATACATCATCATTGACGTTTGTTCCTTCTCTATATTGGAAGTGGGATATATTGCTGCAGCTTTGAAATGTACTCTGGGTATCTCATGCAGATCGCTAAAGTATAGACGCACACAAAGCAAATTCGCTTCTAAATTCTCATCCCCTGCGCTTGAACCTAAATCCACCCTCCTCGTCATCACTGCTATCATCTCTCCTACTAACCCTACCTCTCTTACTCGCTGGGGCAGCCGCAGGAGGAGCAGCCCCAGGACCGCGCTTCTTGCCTCGCTGAGTCGACTTCTGCGTATCACCAATCTGTGTCTCCACAACCCTCTGCGTCTTCCCACTGCTCCTCTGCGTCTTCGGCACAGGACCTTCATCCTCGCTTTCCAGCGAGCTGTCCTCAACATTGATGACCTCCTGAGTCTGCGAGCCACGCTCCGTCGGCCTAAAGCCCGTCTCCCCATCAGACGACTCGTCCACCTTCTTGCGATGACTGCCGCGACCCCTAGACGCCAGAGAAGACTCCGCCTCATCAAGTAGGAATCCCTCCATGACACCGAAGCTTCTCTTCGACGATGCTTCTTCAAATGGTACAATGACCTTGTGGGCTTGCAGTCCGCGCTCTGCACCGCGACGACGGAACTTCTTGAAGTTCTTGCGGCCGTTCCAGTCGGCGTTCCAGCGCTCGCTGACGACTTGTGATTGGCGGGATGTGACCCGGTCGTTTCGCGGCCGCAGCTCCATGTCGACGATTTCGGTGATGTCGCGGATCTGGGCGATGTCGACGCCTTCGAGCGCTTCGCGGAGGCTCTCTTCGTCGGCTAGGCGGCGCTCTTCTTCTGCTTTGACGCGAGCGCGGGTCTGTTCGAGGACGTTGATGTCTTTGGGTTCGGCCTTTGGTGCTCGGGCCTTGCTTGTTGGCTTTGCAGTGGTGCCGTTTGCCTCGGGCTCAACTGATGCCGATGGGGCGCGCGTTGCGGCGCGTTGACTCCTGATCTTTGCGGCAGCGGGGAACAGCGAGTCGATTTGTTCGTCTCGCTCCACAGTCTCACGAGCTGGGAAGCGACGCGTCTGCTGAGTCTGATATTGGGTCGCGGGTGCGGTGTCATGCTGTGAGCCTCTGATTGATATGGTAGACTCCTGAACATCTTCCATCGGCGGCTCCTCGACCTTGGTACGCTTTGGTGGCGGCTCGTAGTCATCGAAGCCCGTGAAGCGATTGCCTGTCCTTGGCCGACATACGCGCTTTTTTGAAGCTAACTTGACAGGCTCTGCCTTCTCAGGAGAGGCGCTCTTTGTGGGAGACGCACCCTTCACGGGAGACGCGGCTCTTGGTTGAGACATTGGAGTTGGGTGGCGCGCTGTCTGTCGTGCGGGTGCTGGCTCTTCGACGTCTGTGTGATTGTTTATGAGTTTGGTAGGCGGTCGTTGAAGTGCGGCTCGGTCTTTGATGATGATCACATCGAGGAACTCGTTCTGCATGATTGAGCGCTGTTTGAGTGCCTGGTCAACGCCGGTGACAAAGTTGGCGGTCCATTCTTCCATACCATCCGGAGGGCTTGATAAACGCACGGTCACGATGGGCAGTTTGCCACCATTTGCCCTACTATTCTTCTTCTTTCCTGCGACGCTTTGCACGTAGTCCACATATTCCTGCACTGTTGTCTCGCCAAACTTGACATCGTAATGCAAGCCCTTGCCGCCTCCGCCAGTGATAGGGTCCAGTAAGGTGATGTACTGGCCCTCATCCAAGAAGATAAACGTCAGTCCTGAGAAGACCTCCTGTCGGGTGGTATCAGGTTCTAGCAGCTCTGGCGGGCGCTGGACTGGCTCTGCGCCGGCTGGCGGTATGCACTCCTTCTCCTTAGGCCAATGTTCATCAAAGTCCTCTTCCAACTTTGAGGGGAGATAATTGTCTTGTGCGTCGATCGAAGTGGTGGCTATGCTGAGGACATCGTCGAGGAAGTCGCCAGTGACAATGTGCTTCCCAGCGACAAGACCAGAGAGAACTTTCGGGAGGTTTCGCTTCTGGGAGATGACGTGAGTTGTCTTGTCGAAAAGGAAGTCGGTCGTCGTCTTAATGTCCAAAGCATGTAGTCGGGCGCTACGGACCTTGGAGTCCTTCGACTCGCGGGATGCATAGGTGAAGACCATGGGCCGCCATACGATCTTGAACGGTGGATAACCCAGCGCCAGTCTGATGGTATGCTCCGTGCCGTCTAACGTGGCCGTGGCGTACTCCAGCGTGTCACCGGCGGCTTTCTTACTTTTCAAAACATTCTTTTCGTCGATTGTCGTGCCCTGCCGGCAACTGAGGTCGGTCACCTCGATCTTGGATCTTGCGTGCAGCTTGGTACCGTCTTCGGGCAACGCCGCGTAGACCTTGATCATGACGTGTTTCCGCGAGACGGCCTTGTTGTCTATCTTCCATTGCTTTCCCTCGGCGCCGTCGCCTTCGCCAGACTTTGTGCGGCCGAAGAGGTGCTGTGAGCCGGGCCGCAGCCAGACGCGCTTTCCGCCGAAGAGCGACTCGTGCTCGAGGAACCACATTGTGGGTGAGTCGGCGGTGATGGCGATGTATTGCAGGCTATGGAGGAAACGCGCATTGGGGCGGGCGACGGCGGTATCGTCTTGGGTGGTGCCGGATGCCTGCGCGCTTTCCGTGTCGTGACTGCTAGGCTGAAGCTGATTCGAGGGTCCAGATGTCATCGCGCGCTCATGTGACAAAACTTACTCCTCCGCCGCCCGGCAAGGTCACCGAACTTTCCGTCCTCATCACCTTTCACACCCTCTTGATAAATCGCTCGTAATTCTAGTTAATGATCCCCGTTGCGAACACAATCATGTCGATGGTATATCGGTGGACGAAGCAGATAACCCACACCACAAAAACTGAAGGACTTGTTTGTCTACGTCTCGTATCTTCACCATGTCGCACAAGTATCAGAAAGAGATAGGACTGCATAGTCATTGGTCTGAGGACTCGGTGACCTGTACCTCCGGCCATCTATACGAACCTTGACTTCAGACGCGAAATCTGGGAAGACACCGATGCAGTGTTCATCCTTATCACACATATACACACTGCGCTTCCTCATGCACGGAATGGCACACAACTGCCATTCGCAACTACCAATCACCCTATACGGCTCGTAAACAGGCAATCTTTGGACGAGCTGCCCGTGATGTGACCATGTGAGCATGGAGCGGCACATCGCAGAACTTCAAGCCGATCCAGTTGATATGACAGGCGACCACAGCGTGGTGTTTACTTTTCACGCCATGATCTACTTACAGACGAAATCTAACAGCGTACCAAGGGTAACCCGGCTAACCCATCGGTAATCGTGTCTGCACTTTGCGTCTCCTGCTCGGGAGCAAGATCAGCTGAGTTCTCCGGTTTACCTACTACTCGAGCCAAACGACATCTACTGGTACAAGCTGCGCGTACTTCATCCTCCCGTGCTCTCACTCGCATTTTTCTTACGAATTCACCCCCAATGAGCAGTACTCAAGGGGTGGGATCGCACGTTGTTCCCGGATCCGGACGCTGCATGTTCAAGTACATATGCGCGCTACTATTTGAGCTCATAAGTGGGAGTGTGGTGGACCATGAGTGGGAATATCAGGCGTCCAATGGGTCCTCAGAGAGCACGTTCGGAAGATTCTAGTCACACAGGCAGTATGTAAGACGCGTCACGCTGACTTTTCACTCCTACCAAACTAACAGGGTTATGTTGTGTGATATACTACAAAAACGGTCTTCCCAGCGGCGGATGGCTGTTGGGCTTGCTCAGTCATCGAACCGTACCAAAGAAGCTAACTTTGTCAGGTAAGCTGGGTGTGGCTTGAACGTGGACCAAGATTAGATCACCGATCGAAAGGCGAACTTTCGATGGTGCAACCTTACGCCTGGCCTCATGGAGTTGTATAGCGAAATACAGGTTTGCACAGTTTGGACAAGGTCCAGAATCAAGCACTCACTGGGTCACCCGAATCTCACCTACCTTTCTCGAACCCAGTGGCTTTTCGCGATACGAGATGCTTGGTAGAAGAGATATGGTATTAGAGGAAGGGTTGTGCGACTCCAAGATGCCGCTGCATCAGCAATATCCTTCATCATCGAGACATCATGTCTTTATCGAAAAGCCCGATGGCCATGATTTACATCCTTTCGTGGGCAGGACTAGCTCGCAGCTTGTTGAGTGCATCATCTGTGTCCAACGCAACTTCATGGCTAGCAAAAAGTCCGACATCATCGACAAACAACTCTAGAGGATCGACTCGACTTGAGCCTGTGTCATTGAGTGCGTCCTTGATGTCCTTGGGTTCCACACAGGGCACTGGACAATTCACGACAAGCCTGAGCACGACAGAAATTCAATTTGTTCAGGTGCAGAAAGTGTCCGACGCCATTTCGCAAACCTCGATAGATGCGCGAAACGCCACGAATTCAAGTACCCGTGGGGTTGAGACACAAGTACCACGTGCATCCGCGGATGGCTCAACGGCTCATCAACTCGACCTTGCCAGCGGCCTGTGGCACAATGAGACTACTACCCGGGGCGTCCACGTCACTCAAACAACTCTAATCCCAGAAACAAGAGAAAATAACACGGCTTTGAACTCGACTACATACGATCTGGAAACGCAGAATAGGAATACTACCTCTATGAATATTGACTCCTGGTCGCGTTGTACAAAATCTACGTACGCCACTGACTGGCCAGTGAGTCTACGCTCGCTCTCTCCGGAATGCGACCAGAATCCGAACTTGGAGGCCATCGAGCGATTGTTTGGTAGAAGGGACATGTGGTCAAGATACGATTACGTTGATCGCTGCCTCGCCCGATGGTGCTGGAATTCGTGGGCTAGTGCGATATCCACACACACCGGTCCGCTCACAGAATATTATCCTCACCCTTTGACCTGGATGAACTTCTCGTCCAAGTTGATCACCAAGAGCACCTTGACAGCTTCTGATGAGGACTCTTTGTATTGGAACTATACTTATGGACCCCTCGAGTCTACCACATTCATGAGTACGTACATCGGTGCTCCAGGTTTGCAAAGACAGTACTGACCATGTAGTCCCGAAACAACAATGGGATTATGTCACGATAAGTAAACCTTGCTGTGATCGGTGTGCGATACGCGTACGGAATCTGCATGTGTATTATTGGCCAGACCAGGGAGTAAGAAACGTATCGGTTGTTGCCTCCAAGGCCAACGCGGGGGAAGATCGAAGCCTCAGCTATGTGGACGAGAACGGCTATACATTGTGAGATTGGGCGAGTCACAACCTACGTATAGATATCTAACCGTTCGTGCAGCGTCTCTCCTAGCGTGTACATTGCGTTTACATCGCTGTATGCGACTGATAGCTGTGGGACGATCGGTTCGGTATGCGTTCTCTTCATGCTCCATCTCAAATGAATCTAACTATTAGCAGCCTCCAGCAACTCTGACCATGGCGTTTGATGAGGAAGAAATCTCAACTGTAAGCTACAGTGACTACGAGATCTCGGCCAGGCCAAGTTGCCCCAATGCAGCCTATGTTTACGAGAAAACCATAAGTCGAGTCATGACATGGGCCGACTTGCGATCCGGCTGCGAATCTTTCCATCTCGGATGGCCGTACAACCCTGCGTTTCCAGATGGCGATGTCTTCACAAAAGGCAAGTATGCCCGTGTTCGTTGATTTATTGTCGTCATCTGTCTGACTCTGATTTTTAGATCCGTGTCGACCTCAGTGAGTCTCACCTGATATTGATACGTCCTTTGCCTAGATCACGTCGTGAACGACCGCCACGCTTGGCTAATGTATATTCTAGCTTAGCAATTCCCACCAAAGTTATTGAGATGTACCCAGAATGGGCCTCATGCACGCCTTACCAGGCCGGTGGATTGTACGATCCTCCCAAAACCCTCAGCCGAGGCGCTGTACTGGTCCCAACGACTGTCCAGGCGCAACCTACGACATTTGTGAATGCGGAACCTGGGCTGGCACCTAAGCTTCCTGCCATTACAGCGACTTTCCAAGCAACATCCAGTACACAAAGTCCCGAGGTCGTTGCTGAACCCACTCCAAATCCGAAAGAAGGCAAAAGTCCACTTGCCACCTTGGTATTGCCTGGTCCAGTCGTTGTGCAGCCAGATCAGGATCCCATCATATTCGAGCCAGGTCAGACACCGAGACTCAACACCTTGATACCTCCGAGAATAGCTCCAAGGCCCACAGACGTAGATGATCCAGGAGCTGCGGCAATGATAGCGCAAACTCAGGCCGCAGCTCCAGCACCGAAATCCAACCCGCCTGTGCTCACCTTCAAAGGCGCAACAGTGACTGCCGATAGTGCCGGTCAATTCGTAATCGGTAGTCAAACTCTGATACCCGGCGGGACTGTTATCGTCGATTCCACAACTTTGTCTTTAGATGCAGCCGGATCATATGTTGTCGTCAATGCAGCATCGACCGTATCGTTCGCGCAAACGCCCAGTCCACAGCACATTGATAACAACAACCCTGAAGAATGGGCAACGCTCATTCTCGGAGGCACCACAACTAAATTACCAGACGGGCAATGGAGTGTCCGAGGAGGCATCACCACACGCGTGCCAGCACACTCGGGCTCCAACAACGAGGATCCATACACTCTCGTTTTAGACGGATCAACCACTACTTTCAACAACGGTCGCGCCGTGGTCTTGGGAGGCAGTACTACAATAGTACCAGCAATCACAGCGTATCACACGACGCTAATAACCCTGACGTTGGGAGGCAAGACCTTGACGCTTCCCAACGGCGCGGTGGCCGTGGTAGGTGGCACGCAAAGCGTCATTACAGCTTCCATGTCACCAGGCGCGAAGAGCTTGACGCTCACCTACGGAGGCAGGACGGTGACGCTTTCAGATGGGAGGATGAGCGTGGTGGATGCCACCGTGACAGTGGCTGCGGTGCCGAATGCAGCGAGTAAGGGAAGTGTGACGACTGCGGCCAGAGGAGATGTAGATGCATTGCAGGATGAGAAGAGCTGGAGCTCAGCTGGGGGACCGACGTGGCAGGGGAGTGATCAGTTTTCGGGAAGCGCGAGACCGACGAGTGCAAAGAGCGGGAGTGGACGAGTGCAAGTGGTGTGTTTCGATGCCTTTATCTTGCTCATTTTGGAGTTGGTTGTACTTTACAGTACCTGCAGGTGATGTGAATGCGGTCCGGAAGGTGTCAGGAACAAATTTAGGGCCTCAGATCGCATATGGGTGCTTGCTGGTCCCTTTCGGCATTGTCTGTATTTCGCGGAGTATAGTGCTAGTCGACAAGGAAGTGGTACTATGCGAAAAGTCAAGTTCGTCGAACTTCATCTATTCCGACCTGGGCACCTCAGCGTGTCTTCATGAATTTGAGGTCCCTGCCAGGCTCATCTTGAAAGAAAGCTCTCGGCGATTTCACCGACGACAAGTATCACCGCGGCTTCCCCGACCAAGAAATCCCGCACATTCAAACGCCGACACAATTCGCTCGGTGTGAGATTTGCCGGTCAAAGTTGCCCCGCTTACTTCATTGGAGGTAGTGCGGGGTAGTAGAGACGAATTACAGCATGGTTCTGTCAGTTTGTACGGACTTTTGCCGGTGCATCGCTGAGAGATCAGATGTAGGGTCGGGAGATGTGGGTGCGCTGTTGGGATCATGTGGGAAGGAGATTTTATGTGACTTTGCTTCATCCCTCGATTCACCTTCAGAATACCTAGGTAGGCAGGGACACCACGTGCATTGATAATCAGAGGAAGACACCTTCGCCGGTCAATAACATTACCTACCCTCGAGCTTCGGCGGTTGAAAGGTGAAACCCGAGAGAAGCTATACGACGAAATTCAAACTCAACAATCGCAACTTAGTACCTAGTTAGTACAGAGAAAAACATACAAATCCCACAGAACCCTCCACCACCACCCACCCACCACCAAAATGACCACCAAACCCTCTATCGGCTTCTGCGGCCTCGGAGCCATGGGAATGGGCATGGCCACCAACCTCGTCAAGCAAGGCTACCCCGTAACCGGCTTCGACGTGTACCCGCCCTCACTCGAGAAATTCGCCTCAGCAGGCGGAACCCCATCCTCATCTCTCTCCGAGTCCGCAAAAGACAAGGCCTTCTACATCGTCATGGTAGCGTCCGCGCCGCAAGCGCAACCGGCGCTATTCGGTGACGACGGCATCGTGAAGGCGCTGCCGAAAGATGCGACGCTGATTCTGTGCTCAACGGTGGCGAGTCAGTATGTTAAGAGCGTAGAGAAGGAATTGAGTGATGTTGGGAGGGGGGATGTTTTCTTCATTGATGCGCCTGTTTCTGGGGGCGCGGGTCGTGCTGCTGATGGGACGTTGTCGATTATGGCGGGTGCGTCGTCTGCGGCGTTTGAGAAGGGGAAGTGGTTGCTTGAGGAGATGAGTGCGCCGAGTAAATTGTTCATTGTGGATGGTGGTATTGGTGCTGGGAGTAATATGAAGATGGTACATCAAGTACTGGCCGCGATCCAGATTCTATCGCTCAGTGAAGCGTATGGGTTTGCGGCAAGATTGGGGTTGAACGGTCAAGAGGTGTTTGATGCGGTGGTGAAGAGTAAGGGTTGGAGTTGGATGTTTGAGAATAGGAGTCAGAGGACGTTGAAGGAGGACTACTTCCCAGGTGCGAGTGCTGTGACAATCATCCTGAAAGATACAGTAAGTCGGCTTTGAGATGTGTTTGACAGCCACATTGGAATCTCCACTAACTACGACAGGGCATCATAACATACATGTCCCGCAGCGTCAATTTCCCATCGAAACTCTGCTCCATCGCCGAACAAGTCTACTTTTCCGCCCTAGACCGCGGCTGGGGTGCCAACGACGACGCAGGCCTCGTCCGCCTCTGGACCCCAGAGCCCGTGTCCTCCATCACTACCCAACTCTCCGGCGAAGAAAAAGAAGACACGCTCCAACTCATCGTCGACCTACTAACCGGCATCCACCTAGTCTCAGCCGCAGAAGCCATTTCGCTCGCACATCACGTCGGAATCCCTCTTCCCCAGCTGTACGAACTAGCATGCGACGCAGCAGGAGGCAGTGCAATGTTCAAAGAAGCCGGAGCGAAGATGATCGACATCCTACAAGGAAAGGATGCAGGGAAGGGCAGTGTACTCGGTGGTTATGCGGAGAAGCTGAAGATTGTGGTGGACAAGGCGCAGGAACTGAAGATTCCGATGTATCTGGGTAGTGCTGCGTTGAACGCGTTGCTGGCGACGGGGCCGCGTCTTAGCTTGCGAGAGCTGTTGGACGGATATAGTGTAAAATAGGGGACGTTGTAAGAAGCGAAGGATATGTACAATTCTAACTTAAGGCACCAAATCATCTTGTATACATATCACCACATATCTATGCTCTCCGCCCTTACACCTGCACAGTATAATTCACCGCATTCCCCGGCACCCGCGGATAAAACTCCACCATGAAAGTCGTATCCAGCCCAGCAGCCCTCACCGCATCCAGCGCCGCAGCCTTAATCACCACGCCCTCCGCCGTCCAATCCCACTGATTCCCGTAGGTCATGCGCCCATGCTGCAACTCAGGCAGATACCGCGTCCAGTCATCCACCAGATACGTGTCATCGAGCTTGGTTCCCTTGACAGCCGCAGGTCTGTTCTGGCCTTGCCACTTGAACGCAATCAGCAGATCGGTTCCAGCGGCCGGTAGCTTCGAAGATGTGATCGCCAGGCTGGGGATGTCCCATTGGATTGCGTTGACGGTGAGGGCTGCGCCGCGGTTAAACGAGAGGGTGAAGTTTGAGAGGCTGCCTGTCGGTGAAGTAGAGGTAAAGATGGTGGAGAGAAGGGCGGCTTTGAAGGTGATGGTCTCGCCGGAGACGGTGTAGTCGCGGCCTTGATTCAGGGCTTTGTTGGAGGCGGCGAGCACGATGTTCTTGTTGAGCTTGTTGCCGTTGAACTGGAAGCCTAGGGTCACGTCGGTGATGTTGGTACCCTTCTTGTGGTAGACGTATGCTGAGCTTTGCTGGGTTGTGCTGCCGTCCGTGGTACTATCTGGTAGCGCGTTCGGGATACCCTTCACGGCGTTGATGTAAATATCCTGAGCCACTGTGTCGCGCCACTGGTGTGTTGCGCGGTTCAAGAAGTCCGCGCCGTTGTCCCAGAGGATCGTCGACGTGTTGTACTTCGCAGCCGTACGAGCAAAGAAATCGAAATAGCGCCAGCGTGCCGCTGTCTCTGTGTTGACAGGAGATGCAGACCACTCGCCGACAACGATAGGTACATCCGTGAAGTTACCACGGACGATGGCGAAATCGGCATCCATGGAGGCTTTGTCTGCATCGGAGCCCCAGGTGGTTTTGCCCCAGGCACTGAAGATGTAGTCATCTAGGCAAATTAGTCAAGGCGCACTCAACGACCACTTCCGACGATTTGCCGTCTACAAATTGACTACAAGAGCTGAACTTACAGGGTGAGTAGTAATGGAACTGGATCCCCCACGGATTCTGCCACTTCTTGTCCGGTCGCTCGAACCACTGCGTCGTCTACCAGATTGGGAATACTAAGTCAGCACTCATCTCAATCACGACCCACACAAAAGTTGACTTACCTTCAGCCCATCCTCCCCAGCTCCAACCAGCGTAACAACCCTCTTGGCATTCCACCCACCCGCATCATTAATCGCCTGCAAAAACACGTCATTGAGCCGGTTTACTATTTTCCCATGATCTGCAGTCGTCCCCGGAATCTCATTAATCGGCTCAAAAGCCAGCGCCGAGCTCTTGCACGCCAACTTCGTGCCAATCTGGTACCACAGCTTGTACATCTTCTCCTCCACCATGGTCACGTTCGTGTCTGCTTTGGTGAGATCGGCCCATGTCCAGCTGTCGTGGTGCACGTTGACGATGGCAGTGAAGCCGCGTGAGAGGATCATGTCGACGACGTCTTCGACGCGTTGGAGCCAGACGGGGTCGACGGTCCAGGAAGGGGACTGGGAGGTGAAATGGTAGGCCCAGGTTACTGGTAGCCGTATGCCCTTCTATGATGACGAGTTAGTGGTTGGTTTTGCAGTCGCTTTTGGTGTATGTGTTTACGTAGCCCGATTTCTTGATGTCGTCGAATGTACCGCCGACGACCGGTGGGTTGTTCCATGATCCTTCTGTCTCGACGGCATCGAGTGTGTTCCCCAGGTTCCAGCCGGGATTCAGGTTCGCGAAGAATTTCGTGGCTGTAATGGGAACGAAGGACGAGCTTTTCGTGCATACTACGCCTGTCGAGTTGCCGGTGCTGTTGCCTGCAAAGCTCTTAGCTCATGGACGATGGTTGATAACACGAAAAACGTGTACATACCCTGCGCGAAAGTAGTTGGTAGACACGCGGCGGCGAGCACCGCAGCGTTTGCATAGCGAACCATCTTTTGCAACTATCAAACTTTGATGATTGAAAGACAGACAAACTGGTCGGACTGCGTAGCGCTGTTATACGTTGTAGAAAGTCACACGTCCTGGAAGGCGACCTAATGATTGCGCAAGTATTTCTGTATGTGCTCATTTCGACCCAGGATCAATTCCGCCTAGATGACGGACTGCACGAGACTGTACTCGAAATGTGCTAGCAGCGTACACAAGCATCGCTTGCTATATGCTTAGATTGCAGCAATCCTGCGTCTCGGTCTACCAGTGCGGAGGAGGCGGTTTCTAGAAGCTAGGTGCATATTCGATTGGCTTGACTAGGGTAAGGACGATGACAGGCAGACTGCTATATTGCATGTTCGGCCTGGGTTCACATGCAGGTCCCAGCCGGGCCTATATCCAAATTAACCAGCCTTAATAATTTTCCACCACTGCAACACCGAATGTTGACGAAGTCCTCGGATACATGTGGAATACATTGTTCGACCAGCGCTGCTAGAACGCCGCTTGTGCAAGTAGACTGCATCGGAGTTGGCGCTAACTGTAAGCGACGCGGAGCAGTGAAAGCGCGCTCTTTTCGGCAGCCTTTGTACAATGAAAGTAGACGTAGGAGGAAACATGAGTGAAGACGTTGAATTCTTTAAAAACGGACCTGTCCCAACCGTAAACGCCTGCAACCAGAAAGACCGAACCCCAGAATTTATAGCGAGCACCAACCGGCAAAATCGCAGTGCCCAAAAGGTGAGTGGAAGTGAATCGCAAGAATGTGCAATACCGCAGGGCGAGGCCAAACTCACTCGAGTCGTCCACCGGTGTTGTGTAGGCCTTGTGGAAGGTCCTCTGGTGAGGTCTGCCAGCTCACTTTTTACTCCGCACGGGGCCTCTTGTTGCCGTGAGGATTGCTCCAATCGCCGCCTCCTTGCTGCGGCTGCTGTTGCTGGCTGAAGAATCCTTGGTTGAAGCCTTGGCTGGGGTTGAATCCACCTGCAGTACAGTTAGTGAGCTTTCATGACAACCACACCTTTGTGCAAATGACGTGACAAACGAGATGACGGTCTTGAAGACGTACCCATCCCTCCCATCATGGCCATGTTACCGCCCATGCCCCCCATCATCCCGCCGCCGCCCATTCCCATCATGTTGTTAGCCATGGGCATTGGCATTCCCATCCCGCCCATGTTGTTCATGCCCATGCCACCGCGACCGCCACGGCCGCCCATGCCGCCGCCGCGCATGTTCGTGCCCATCATACCGCCACGGTTGAAGCTTCCATTAAAGCCTCCCATGTTGCCTCCCATTGCGTTGCCGCCGTAGTTATTAGCCATGGCTCCCTGACCGCCGTATCCCATGCCTCCTCCCATGTTGCCATTAGCATTCCCGGAGAAGTTGCGGTTGTTCTGGTAGCCCATGTTTCCGCCTCTGTTGTTGTTGAAGTTCCCTCGGTTGTAATTGCCGCGATTGTTATTGTAGCCGCCTGGCTGACTACCGTAACCGCTAGATGAGCCACGGTCGCTACGGCCCTTGTCTCGTGGAGGAACGTCCTTCGGTAGGGTCTTGAAGGGATTGTGCTGTGGGGGGTTGAAGATGGCGGTCGGCTTCTTGACATGTGCTTGGTCCTTGAAGAGATTCTCGATCTGGTGCTTGAGAGCAGTTGCGGCTTGTGGAGATTGCAGTTGAACATAGACTTGACTACATAGCCATTAACGTGAGACGTACTCGGGCGGCATAGGAACACATACCCCTTGCTTTTGCCATTGACCTTGTGCTCATTGAAGGTCACCTCGTTCAGCTCGTCTTCACACCCACTCTGATTAGCCCATCCGCGAATGTCCTCTTCGCTCACCCACCAATTGACATCGTTGATCATGAGTGCTGCCGTGGCACCTGGATCGGTAGGGCGGTCGTCGTCTTCGCCTTGCTTGCGCTTCGTGCCTTGTTTCTGCGGTGCTTGCTTATGCACTTCGTGGTTGCCTGTTGAGCCACCGGTACTAGCGATCTGCTGTGTGCTCTGGTCGTGCTGTGCGTCGCCATTCGTGGTGTCTGACGGCCCCTCTTTCATCTTCTGATCACCGTTGTTCTGGTTGTTGGTGGCCGAGTCTGAATGGGCGCCGCCATTAGCATCTGCATTCGGGGCAGGCGCGTCTGTCAAGGTATCGGCAGGATCTTGCTGTGCGTTCGGGTCTTGGTAGGAGTCGTCGCCGTAGATGTCGATGTCGAAGTTGTCGTCGTCGGCCATGTTTGCTGCGAGAATTCAAGTGAGATCTGCAGTGAGTGATGAGGTCTGTTCCAGGACTCTTGCTTTGATTGGCTTGTAGATACTTGATGTGACAATGTCAACGGGCAAAGTACAGTAAGCTCTGGAGGGGCTACACAAATCAGCGAGCTATTAGACATTGCGGCCTCAGCCATGAACATAATCCCAAGCGCAATAAATCCAAAAACAACTGACGAAGAAAACAGATAGCGCAGAGTGAGGCCATACGTACAGTGCCGCTGTCACGGCGTGGTAACAAAGTCCGTAGAGACAGCTAATGCGCAAAATGTGACAGTCCGATCGCCTCTGGCAGATGCGGATGTGTAGAAGGTACAGGATGAGTGTAGAAAAATGTGATGTAGCCTCAGCTCGACTCCCGTGCTTGTTCGGACGCTGCTCGAATGCTCCCAGTACAGTTTGTGCGCGGGGTGAATGCGGCTTTACAACAGTCCCAGCGACTCAAATGTGCGCAGCAGTTTGCGCTTCTGGTAAGGAGATGCAATGAAGAAAGCAGGTAGCGCTTCGTGGACCGCGTCAGTACCGTGACCCGAACTCCTTTTCCGCGTGTCTGTACAACCAAGCCTTGTGCTCGATGCGATTTGTTCGTCGGTCCTGTGTTTCAGTGAGTACAATATTCCGCGCGACCTGGAGAAGAAGAATGGCGGTAGACTGGGTGTCGAGTTGTTGATAACGCGGCGAGGAACAGGGAGCTCGGGCAGTAGCGTCTCGCGTTCTTGGCGGCACGGCTTTCTCCGCGAGGCCAGATTGCTCCTGTACCCCAGAGCTTCTTGGGACATTTCGAACGCGCGACATCTTGCACCACTCTTCAGCACCGTCAATTACAACATCAACACTCACCCGATTCAATCGAACTCTTCTACTTTCACATCCCTACATCAGCCGCCATGGAGAACGTCAAGGAGTTTGCTGAGTATGCGACACCAATTGCCCACAAGAGAAAGGGTGCGCTAACATGCGCGCAGTATGCCCGCCGAGTTCCTCAAGGAGGGCACCCAGTTCATGAACCGCTGCACCAGTACGACTTCACCTGGACTGCGTCTCCTTCGCAAAGCTGACGTAATCCACTAGAGCCCGACAAGAAGGAGTTCATCAGGATCTCGCAAGCAGTCGGAATCGGTTTCTTGATCATGGGTTAGTGAATGTCCCTGCGAAGAGACGCTTTGGGCCATCATTAATGCTGAATCAGGTGTCATCGGCTACATTGTCAAGCTCGTCCACATCCCCGTCAACAACATCCTCGTCGGCGGCTCATAGTTGCTGCAACCCCCCGCGACCGATTCCCCTTTTCTACCACCTTTCACCCAAGGCTTCTTCCATCATACCATATCTAGTGCAGTCCGAGTTGGAGGAGGTCGGTTCCATATGATCTATATACACGGCTGGGAAGATCCAAAAACGCTGTACAATATGGGCATAGGAGCAGCCGGAGTTTGATACCATTGAATCCACGCAGTACGCCACCATCAATGTGCGCAATTGTGACTACATGCATTCGTTTGAAGCCGCAATGCGACCAGCTGAAATATACCATTGCCAGCCCTAACAGTGCATAGAAGTCCCATAGCGAGCGTGGTATCCCTAACCCATAGATCCAACGACACCGAAATCCATAACTCCGTCGTAAATGCCTGTACGCATCCACCCTATACACTCTAGCCGTTCCTATAACGTCATTCGTCCTAGTCAATCATCATCCGTCCACTCGTCATGCCACATAGCCTGCCTTCTCGTGCGGGCCTCCGGGCTCCTGTACAGCCTCTCATCATGCTGCAACTGCGCATTAACTCTGCGCCCGACCCTCGGCTCCGCCTCATCTTCATCGACGCCATCGTTCCATGTGTGTACTGTACATGTGCCCTGGGAAGTGCCCCATCCGTTCCAGGAAGTTGCTAGAAGACGTTAGTGAGACTGGAAGCCAGCGAGAGAGAGACAGTACTTACCAGCAATCATGGGCACGTACGGATGCCAGCTTGCATCGCGCACGCAGGTCATCCAGCTTCCGCCATTGCGTCCCCAGTAGTCGTACGTCTCGGCTAAGAGTTCTGGGTCTCGTGGGCGCGAATTCTTGGTCGCTTTGAGGACGTCCACCTTGCCGGCGAGCGTGGCATCGAGGTTCCATACGTAGACTGAGCCGTCATAGCTCCCAGAGTACACGTAGCGCGAGTCTGTACTCCCGGGCGGCGAGAAGTGGCAGCGAATGAGCGTCTTGAGCACCTTGTGGCCGCGGAAAGTGACAAGAGAGCAATCATGGGGATGTGGCCGGAAGTCGTTGTCGTTGTATGCACTGGAGCGGTACTCGAAGCGCGTAGTGTATGCATTAGGGTCGATCCGGTCGGCCTTGTCTGTCGAGATCATCTTTCGTAGGTCCCAAAGCTTGGCTGTCTGATCTTTTGCGTTGCTCAGTACGTAGCGTCCATCGCCTTTGCTGTCGACGTAGGTCAAGCCTTCGGTGTGACCAAGGAAGACACCAGCCTCGCGACCATCGCCCATACTTCTCCGGTCCCACACCTTGAGAGTGGTGTCGTCTGAGCCGGAGTAGAGGATGTGTGGCGATTGAGCGTCTCCGAAACACACGGCATTGACATCGTCTTGGTGGCCTGGGATGCGCAGAATCGATTGGCGGCGTTCGATGTCGTAAACATAGACTGAATTATCGCCCGTTCCGGCCACGATCTCTCGACCGTCTCCAGAGAAGCGTATGGACCATATCTTTGTTCGTTAGCGATTGAATAAGAGGACTAGTTAGGGTACCTACGCCAAAGTAGTTGTGGAAACCTCGAGGATTGTTTGTACCAATGTTGGCAAAGTCCAACAGGTTAGGTTCTGCCTCATTGTCTGGATCAGTAGGCGCTAAGCAGACAATGCTCCGAATGGAGCTGTACGCAAGGAAGCGATTATCGGGGCTCAGCGAGGCATCCGTAATTGTCCACTGTCCGTAGGGATACACAACGGACTGTCTTTGGTCAGCTCATCTGGGTTGAAAGGTGCTAAAGAGCTCCATACTTTGTAGTACTTCCAGTCGTATGGATTCGATGTGTCGTACATCCTCACTCGGAAGTCTTGTGCACAGGAAAAGAAGAAGTTTCCATCGTCGGAGAATTGTCCAGAATAGCAGCGAGCGTTGTAGTGTATGATCGTATCTGCGACAGACTCTGGTATCATGTCCTGCTTCATCAGCCTTGTTGCATTTTTCTGCCGTCCTTCACTCCCCAGGCCAAGCGACCTCCGCATGATGTCGTATGCTAGCTTCTTCTTCCTCTTGACCGAGTCTTCGGAGCGAGGGCTTGAGCCAAAAGCGCCCGCATTCATAAGCTCTTGGCCCTGCTCGCTCGGCACCTTTTCGAAAGCGGTTCGACCCCGTGGACCGCGACTCCGCAGCGTTCTTCCAGTCGCTAAAGGGTTGTACTCCGTGTCCGTATCACTGTCTTCCTCCTCGTCGTCTTCTGCCACTGCCCGAGGATTTCGCCGCCGCGTACCGCGTGGTGTGAAGTCAGAGGCGAATATCCGACCGAGCCCTGCGTGTCCGAGTAGCTGCATGATCTGTTCCCGTGTAATGTATACCGGACGTCGTGGAGCATCTGCAGTTGCTTCGCCTTCCTGGCCCACCTCGTCATCCTCGTCATCCTCTTCATCATCCTCATCATCGTTTTCTTCGTCATCTTCGTCTTCATCGTTGTCATCAGTGTACTCAAAAGCGATCTCAACCCCTGTTAGATTACTCAATTGTTCGGCAGCATCTGAACTTATGTTAGATCAGAAATTGGAACACTGTTCAAATCATGCCTATATACCATGAAAGCTGACATCGCCATCTCCGTCTTCATCGACTTCGCTTTCACCACCGACGGCGGGTTCGTAATCCATGTCGTCATCATCGTCCTCAGTATCGCGCCAGAATGGATCATTGGGATCGTACGCAATGGTTCGAGGGTCGTCGACTTCTCTCGGAGGACTTGTGGGAACACGTGCTGCACTCATGACAACAGTATCATAGAACAGACGAGGAATACGTTCGCCGAAGTAGATGGCGACATGCGGTGCGTGGTTGCAGCTCCAAGCTAGCTATCGATTAGCGGTACCGATATGTCCGTAATCTCCATGACCCCACTTTTACCAAGGCTATTGCTCAAGGCGTTTTCTTTCACACATGTCGCACGTAGAATCACTAGGCAGCCGTCAATTGTAAGATCTGAAATACAGGGCTAGTGCCCCGACAACACAAAATCAATTAGATATCTTACACCCCTCCAGATCTAAGTAGACGTCATGACTGCTCGTGAGTACCAACAAACCGCTCCGGCAAGTCCAAATCCCATACTGGCCGCTCTACTAAGACGACCTCAGGAGTCTGACCTCCCGGTCCGATAGGCATTATACCCAGTATTGGTCGGTATTTGAAAGTATGCCACTTTGACTGCTCATGGTTCTGCTTTTCCGCAGCCTTCCCGCCATTCATGATGGCTTTCTTGCCCTTTGCCTGGGCGTGATGTTGCGTGCTGCCACTTCGTAGGAGCGCGACAGCCTGGCTATCGTCAGCTTCGATGTCATCCTCATCCGTCTCATCGTGACCATTGACGCTGATGTCCGTCCAATTCCCCTTTTCGGATCCGTTCTGGCCGCCGAACTTGCGCAGCTGTATAACTGGCACCTCCGGTCGCGGTTTTGGATCACCCGCGCCGCTGCGCTTGCGCTTCTTGGACAACGCTGCTGCGTCTTCTGCATCGGAAACTGCAAAATCCTTTGTAAGATCGAACATGAACAGCCACTTCTCGCCATACAGCCATATCCGTCGCTGGGCTTCATTTACGTCCCAAATACAACCCTTTGCTGGTAGATCGATTTGTAGATATTCGGGCGGGTAGCTCGAAAGTCGATTCCTCCTTGACCATCCCGATAGACGGCCGGTGTTGACGTCCAAAAAGTTCATCTGCTGGTCCACCGTTACCACAAGGAGGCGGTAGTTTGTGTTCGGTAATTCATGCGAGTGTGGGTGCGGATTGTGTCTGGTAGGATGTAAAGCTGGGTTGCCATTTGGTTGCGGATGTGTGAGGGCGTCTGTTCGTGGTTGAAACGATAGTAGGACTGGTGTGGAGTCCAATCGAGGCATGCGATGACCGGAAGGATTTAGAGCCCAGTGCTGGCCGAGAAAAGTGATGATCTGTCTCTCTTCCGCGTCTTCCTCATCAATATCTTCATCTTCTGGTGGGTCGCGGGCCATTTCATCGATATCGACTTCGGGTGCTGTTGAGTCCTCATGACCTTCGATGATCCAAGTATCAACGTACCCTGCGATGTCTGCAACTGCGAAAACATTTCCATCCGAAGAGAACTCCGCATGCGCAATAGAGCGCCCATATGACTGGGACAGCCCGCTTAGTTGAATCGAGGCGACGTCTTGGCGTTTGGAACGGACGAGGTGCTGCGTTACATTCAGTGCACGGGGCAGATCGATCTCGTCCTCGCTTCTCACGATCCGCACTAGCTGAACTGCGTTGCTGGCGTTGATCGCCGAGAGCCATTTGCCGTTCGCTGAGAGCTTCACAATCTTTGCGCCGGTCGTGATGGGCATTTCAAGCTTCCTGATGCGGAGGCCTCCGCCGGCACCTGAGCGAGGCTGAAGAAGCTGGAAAAGCTTTACTGTGCTTGTGGTCGAAGCCGCAAGGAGTCCCCCGTCCTGCGATATTGACACAGATGATATATTTTCCTCTCCCTGTAGCGCCAACCGCGCGACCACTCTTGGCTTGTCGACGTTATCTGCTTGAGGCTTCACGCGCCAAATGCGCAGCTCTGTGTTCCACCAGCTGACGAGAAGCCGTGCATCGGGTGCACTGGCTAATGGCGGCGTTGAGGGTAAAGCCGGAAGCCCGCGACTGAGATCTTTGTCAAATCTGCCGAGAGGTAGAACGATGGGCTGCGTATCGATGCCTGAGCGAGATGGATTAGCGTAGATGCGATGGCATATGAGATGTTCTTACCTCCAGTGACCACAACGCTCAGCTTGACGCCCTCATAAGTTGCCATAGCCTTCACATCGTGTTCGTGATATCTCTTGTGACTGACTTTCCGCCACTTCCCGTTCTGACCCTCGACCTTGACGGCGCTTTTCCTACCGCTGTAGATGCAAGTGCGTCGATCCATGCCCGCGCTGAAGACAGTCAAGCCGTCTCGGGACACGGCAAGATCCAGCACGTCGGCTTCGTGACCAGATATTCTCTGCGTCTGGCTGTAGTTCTTGCCTTGGAAGAATCTGATTTCGCCAGTAGAGTCACCTGAGACGAAATCGCCGTTCGAGAGACATTTCACTTTCCAGACCAGAATCTCCCTCGGACCGCCTTGTGGTCCACTGCCCAAGGAGATATTCCTTATGACGTTGCCGTTCCTTGTGTCGAACACGCGGATCATGCTGTCAGCAAATCCAGCCAGGACAATATTGTTGTCCTGGTATGTGATGCTTAGAGCGCGGGCTTTCTTGTTCGTAGCGCGTGAGACGAATCGGTCGAAGGTCAGGTCGTTGTCCGTGGTGGACAGAAGAACAATGGTGCCGTCGGCGCAGCCTGCAACGAGCTTCTGGTGCGCGCCGCTGTCCTGACTCGTTTGATCAACGGGAATCTTCCCATCTCGCGGCTGCACTGCAAAGCACCAAACCTCGCTGTGGTTGCCGCTAGAGTGTCGCGCTGGAAGTCCGGTCGCGAGGTCCCACTCGGTGACGCTGCTCGAGTAGCCAATGCTGAATAGGCGCAGGCTTCCCCGCAGCACCTTGTTATCGGCATTCCTGAAGTCCGGGTCTTGTGTCCATACCAGACCCTCTACGCTTCTGTCTTTGCCTCCGTACAGTACCTTTTCTTGCAGCCATGCGCCATTCTTCGGGTTCCAGATCTCGATGTTCCCATTTGCGCGTCCAATAGCGAGCCTCAGAGACTCTGAGTCCTTGTGTCCATGTCCGAGCTCGGATTCGCTGTGAGAAAAGGCAAGGGCGTTGATCGCGGACGATGGATATGGTACGAAGCGGGATCGGTGAATATCCATGTTCGCTTGAGAGAGGCAGTTCAGCGTCGCAAGCAGATCGCGAGGGCTCTAGGGGAATACTGCGAGCTGTGATTATTGGCCTCACCTTGTTGCGAACATGATCGTGAAGTTGGCGTGAAGTCTTGGCATTGGGGAACTTTTTTATTAGTACAGTAGCGCCGCACCTGCCGCGGGTTCGACGGAGTTTCAGGTTTCGCCGCTCCGACGACATCTAAACCTCCTCCTTTTCACCGTCGTCCACCCCTCCCACGAAAACAGCTTGAACTTATCAGCTGCTGGCACAACCCGTCCCAACATCACATGGTCCTGTCAATAATGTAATGCTTGCCACGGTCACCTGGTCACTTGTTTTTCGTCCCAAGCCATATCGTCGCGACACCGCCTCCGACACCTCATCCCCCATCAGCCAATGTACGACGAGCTATCTCGAATGATAATACATCACAACCGGTACCATGTTGGGACTGTCATAGACTCTCTGGCAGAGATGTCATGCGCCTGCAGCATTGGGCATGTTGGTCCTCGCCCACTTGATGGGCTGGCTACCTTCCGTCAGCGAGGCAGTTGGGCAAATCGCTCGACACGACTGTGGCACGACGTTATCTTGCTGAAGCTCCATTCATCTCACTGCTTGACAGTCGTAACATCGTGATGGTATTCGTCGTGACTGTTTGCGCTTCCCGATCTGGCCCCATCGTACTGTAACTTTGTTCCCCCACAGACGGTAGCGCAGGCTGCAGGAATTGCCTGTATGTGCTCAGCACGGTTCCGCAGATTGTGAAGCACTTGTCTATCACCATACGACACAGATTTCTTAGACCACTGATCTGGGCTGAATTTGGAACGCCATTGCTTGTAGGACGGGGGCGCTGATGACTGCTCAATGTGCATATATGGTGATGATGACGCCCACTTTAAGATCCTAGGTGCAATCAATCGCCCGGTGTGTTACAGAGCGTACGACAAGGTTCCACCCAACCGACGCCAAGTTTAAGCTCTACGCGTGCGAACGCGAGCGGAGAAGATTTTCAGGAGGATATGGCAATTCTCGCGATGATTTCGCGAATTTCGCGATGAAGCACTGATCGAACTCTGCCATTAAGCTTGGGCCGTGACCGTGACCACCTGCAGGCCGGGCGGGACCTGAGTCCTGACTTTCGCGAAAACGTCATTGCATGCGCCTCATAATCCGTGTCATCAATTGTGGAACGACCGGATGTGTGCAAGAACCGTGATCGCATGTCAGCTCGCTACCCGTGTGTTTCGTCGAATATTGAGACATGCAGCGCCATGTTCAAAGACGTTGGAAATTTGCTTCAACGGTTGCACATCATGCACAGATCTTGACAAGTCTGCTGTGACCAGGCGGATGCTGTGGTAGCGCAGTACATAGCCTGCGGAGCTGGAGGTTAGGGGTTGTAGGTTAGGATCCCGGTACTACGACGGCTGCGGTGCAGATTTTTCGGCGTTGCTGTGGTAAGGCAATTGACGTCTGGTCATACCGCTCATTGACACAGCAACGAAAATCCCGTGCAAATTTGCTGAAGTAAGGTGCTTCCGTGAATACAGCTCCACACGCATGCAACGGCTTCCTCCACCTGCTGGGACAACATGATTATTGGCCGTCGGACATAAGGTGAAGGGCAAAAATGAATCGGAGTGAACTCCAATGTAGACTGGGTCGAGACGTTTCATCGCGCGCGTGGTCGCGTGCTGACGCCCAAGCACTTTAAGTCGTGTTTTTTCGCGATTGTGACATAATCTCGGGCGTGACACAGTGGAGGCTGGAGACATAGCAAGCGGGTGTCGGCTCCAGGGCTGTTACTTTAGCTGCAGCAGCCCCATGAAGGAACCTTGGAATCAGCTCAGAGAGGCTGCACTAGAAATATGCTTTTGTCGTAAGAAGCAGAAAACGCGAAAGATCGCGCTAACATGTCAAATTGTGAGCCGCGGCCCAGCCGCAGAGTCCACAGAGTCCACGACCGAATCATATGAAGCATGTTCAAAGGTATTCGAGACGCCAAGCGCTAGAATGATAATTGCTGGTGGCAGAGCTGAGCTGTCAAGTTATGCCTGACGAGCGTCAGCGCGCTTCCTTACTGGAGAGGACGCATGAGGCACGGCTTCTACTCCACTCTGTGAACATTGGTCTGACAGCTGCTTTGCAACATTAAAGAGCCGGTGATCTCATCTGCATGCAGCGCCGCAAATGTGACCGGATCAACTCTACTGACCCCGCAATTGGATCGGAACCTGTAAGGAAAGGTCACCACGGATGATTCTTGGTGAGGCTTGCAGACGGACCCCAACTCGCGTGCTGCCTGTGCTGCAGAATTGGCAATTTTAGAAAACGAACACATTTGCGCGCGGTAGAAGCCTTGATAATATGAGGCTCTTCAGACGCGCCAAATTACACATTCTTACGATCCCAGATGGTCACGAAACGAGACGAGTTTATGTCTCCATTTAGGGTATCCACCATGCGGAAGACGCGTGAGCGTGGGGCTCTTAGCAGGCTTGTTGAAAGTTTGGAGTCGTCGGTTGCCAATTTGGGAGCCTGAAGACTGAAGACGAGATGTCGAGGCTGCCCGCGAGCGACGACTCTCGTGCAACCTAACACAGGGATGCAGCAGGCCGACGGACTTCTTTGCGGGTCTTAAGCCGCACGATTAAAAGGAGAAAGGCGTCTCATCTTCTGTCAATAATGACGATACACTCACCAGCAGCATAGGACCGCTTGGCGCGAATGGGCTCCAGGGGTAGTCGCGGTGGAGCAGGCATCAAAGTCCTGGTATGGGGTCGAGCGCAGCCACAGCCTGATGGGCAGCGGAGACGTTCCATTTGGAGGTCTTGGCCGTGTCAAAGCAAAATGTTCTCGCTGCAGGCGAGAGACAGATTGGACAGCGATCAAAGGCTCACGCTGCGACCTTACAGTAGCTGCATGCTGGCTGACCGGGCGAGGCTCCTGAAAGCTGATTCGATGCGTGAGGGTTGGCGAGGACGCCCCTCTCAGCCGGGAATCCTAGCGCTGCGATGCATCTAACTACTATAGACGGCTGCGCAGCAGACTGAGTGCAGCAGCGCAACAGTGACGCCTGCGTGTGCGAGGCTCACGGCGATACAGTCCCACTGCACCGCAGGCCGCGGACGGTGTCTCGCTCCCGTGGGCGCGCACAAAGCCGTAGCAGGCGGGAGCATTGATGGTGGTGGTATTTGCGGAAGGTGCGGGTCCACTCAACGCGTGCGCCGAAGCGTGCAGAGAAACACGCTGCCAGATGGAACACGCAAAGCAAAGCCCAGCCAACGAGTCACGTCCCGCACGGCGCCGTGGATCAGAGTGGCGCTGGTGTTCCTTGCTGTAAGCCTGCTGGGGTCGTCGAAGAGGTTTAGCGGCGTAACTCGCGTTGGCTCCACGCCATTCGTTTCCAAACTCTCAGCCGTCTTGATGTCGTCTCTTTCCCTCCTCACCTTCACCTCCTCTTTACATATCCTCCTCACCACCGTCGAGCACGGAGTCTTGGATCTGATGCTGTGCTGACTGTTTCGGCGCCATCTTCCATAAAACTCCCTCCACCTGCTCATCGGCCTCTCCAATCCGACCGTCTCTCCTCGAATAGGACCTCGAAGCGTACCAGAGCTCTCTGTACCTTCACCCTCCCATTCCCTCATCCCACCGCCTCTCCACACTTCTCGCTGGACTCGAGATAGCCGACATTCGCTGTACGCCGTCTGTCGCTCCATAAGCAGAGTCAACCCCGACTCCTGTCCACCAAGCCTCGTGTAACCGTGTGCACTCTGTGCCATCTGTGGATCGTGTCAAGTAGGTCATTGTCTTGCTTTAGTTCATACTGTTTGGCCACGTCTGGCTCTTGCCTGGTTACCGGATCCGCTCGTGGACGGCCCCGTCACTCGTTCAACTGCTTGACTTTTCGGCCTATCTCGATCTGGAACTGTCGAATCACACACCGCTACGAATCCCCATTGTGCAACACTACGACCACTGTCAAGACAATATTCACGGAACAGAGTAGCAGCGGCATCATAGTGTCCAGAAGTCAGGTTCATGTCTGGTGGAGAATGAAGGCTCGAGTCCAGGGCGACGCATGCTGCGAGATCGGATTGCACTTTTCTCCTTCGTCGACTAGAACCGTGTCTCGCCAATCACCACGCCGCATCGAATCAACTTACACGACTGCATGCCGTACGCATACCGCTGCCATTCACCACGCTTCGCACACGACCTTGCCCAATGCTGAGACGTAGACGCAAGTCGTTGCACATCATTGCGCATCCGCTCTGATAGACACTTGCTTCCGGGTCATGTCTGCATCTAAACTGTTCTGCGAGGGCTGCGTGCATCACGTTGTGGGAACGATCTTCACGGTGTGGACGCGCAATTGTACATTTCTTGCATATTTGCAATTTCCGGCAGCCCCATTCCAGGATTACGTCGCTCGCCTACGACCACGTGACTATGGACTTGCAACTTATTCGCAAAGTGCACGAACAAATGCTGACCCTCCTGCTTACAGTCTTGACACGCAGCCATCTGCCCGCTCTTCCCATCTGTTGAAGGGTAATCTCAGTAAGTCATGACCGTCTCCCTGCCTCTTTCACTACTGACCCTTGTCAAGCCTGCGATCGCCAGCCCTGGAACCTTCGCATTCCAGTTCTTGGCGGTTTGCCCCTGCGGAGTCGTTAGCTCGTTCTCTGCCCCTCCCTGTTCACTGTGGCCTTCACCACATAACCGGAATCTGGGCTCAACACGCCAGGCTTCTGGATGCCATTAGCAAGGGATCTTTTTTACTCGACCTGTACTGTCCTCCTTGTGTCACCCGTACACCTTTCCACTCTTTAAAATAATACCCTAATTTCTGAACGGTATGAAATTTCCCTCGCGGCCTTGCTTGAGGTCGCGACTTCTGCCATCGCACGCTAATTGGTGAATTCTAGGCTCTCCTATAGCATACTCCCGCCTCTCAAGCATTCGGGAACCACGCACCGGAGACCTTCCTTTACATAACCAACTACTTCCCGTCTTTACACCCGTCGCCTCTCAGGCTGCCACTCTTTAATACAGTCCACTTACCGGACCATCCACTCCTTCTCAACGTCGATTGTACCAGCAGTCGATCTTGATTCGACCCAACTACCGAACTCCACCAGTCTTCTTCCCCGACAACGACAACGACACACCTCTTCAACATGGCGTATCAACAACCTCAGCCTCGATATGGTCATTGTGATTCGTTCTGGGTCGAAACGCAAGATGAAGGAATTTATGCCATGCGCGCCGAAGCACGCGAACGGCAGCGAGCCATTGCGAGGATGCAGCAGCGAGCCATCGCTGAAGAGCTTTCCCGGCTCACCGCTGACGAGTACCAAGAGGATATCATGCAGCACATGATCCATATGGAGGTACGTGTCAGTCGTATGCAGCCTGCAGTTTTAAACTAATTTCCGTAGTCACAAACACTTCCCGATGTCAACTCCATCGATATCCAGACGGAGATCCAATGGTTCATGCGCCCTTACCTGCTCGATTTCTTGGTCGAAGCCCATGCTGCCTTTCAGCTGCTGCCTGAAACCCTTTTCCTCGCGGTCAACCTTCTGGACCGTTACTGCTCTCGCCGGGTCGTATACAAACGCCATTATCAACTCGTTGGCTGCGCTGCCCTCTTGATTGCCGCCAAGTATGGTGACAAGAAGGACCGAGTACCAACAGTACGAGAGCTCAAGTCGATGTGCTGCTCGCTCTACGACGACGAGATGTTCACTCAGATGGAATGGCATGTTCTACAAACGCTCAACTGGATTGTAGGACACACCACGGTCGACGCCTTCCTCCAGATTGCTCTCTCCGAAGCACCATACGACGCTGAAGTCGAGCACATGACGCTATACATCGCTGAGATTGCCCTGTTCCACAAGGAGTTCGTGTCCACCAGGCCCTCAGTGCTTGCAAGATCCGCTCTTGCTCTCGCTCGATGTGTCCTATCTCGCCCACAAGCGCGAACGACCGATTGGTCAGGAGCTTACGATGCTCAGACAGTCATTGGTCTGTCAAACCATCTGTACCAACCGTCTCCTGTATTGTCCCGCAAGTATGCATCCATGCATCTTTCGAATGCCTCTGCCACTGTCGACGAGTTCCTGCAACGTCAAGCACAGCTTGCTCGACGCGCAGCTGCTCCCCCAACGCCACCACCAACAGTGACTCTCGATGGGCCCAAGCCGATGTCCGACGTCTACGGACCCCAGACCCCACAGAAGAGCCCTTACGGCGCTGCCGTGATGCAAAACGGATGCCTCACACCACCAATCACGCCAGAGGGTGACCAATTCAGTCACTACACTGTCAAGTCACAGCCAATGCCCGCATACCCTACGACACCCAAGCCAGAGCAGTCATCGACAATGCAGCATCACGGACAGTACTTCCACAACACCTACCTCCATCCTCAGCATATGTAAAGAACCAATCCGGATGATCTGTGATGTTGTCTTCACACATCTACCCTCCATCCACCATTGACTATCTCGAATGGTCTTTGGCCCTTCCATTGTACCAAAAATGCTTGTAACTGCCTCATAGCGTGGTCATCCTTCTAGCATTTGCAAGCGTCTTTTCTCATTTTCCTGCGATATCAAAGAAGTTCGTCCTTTCCCATTGCGCATTTCCTTTGTTACACAACCTCGAAAATGTCGGAGGACCTCCGCAGCTGGGCCAAATTCTTCCAGCTGGTCATCCTCTTGGGGTTGGACCCTACCCCCGCTTCTTGGATATAGCATTCACCTAATATGGGCGGTCTAATACCGAGCGCAGAAGGAGGAAAAGCAAACTACAGGCTGAAATTGAACCCTGGATAGGGGTGTATTAACATGCTTCACTCGCGTAACTGTTGTTCGCTTTTCACGAGCATAAATATACCCTTCTTTTCTTTTCTCGAGTGTTTCTCAGCACTCCCTTTTCGATGTTGGAGTGTCTGTGTTTCTTATGGGCAGGTGTGGAGGAACTAGGTGGTAAAATACACAGCAAGTTACGGGCATGGGTCGGTGGCCTAGGTGGAGTGGGCTCCTCAGATTGTACTTAGCAGCGGGGCTGAAAAAGGACTATGTCGAGCATTACTTATAACAAACCGGCATCTAAAATCACAAAACAAGGAATTCATTGGTGTTCTTTGTCGAGAAAAGTGTACTTTGTTGGCTTCGTTGGGTTCCATGTTTCAGTTCGAAGCGCTCACGGCATGAAAGGGCGAACAGATTCCACTCGTTGCACGTTTGACAAGACTTCTTGCGACTCTTGAAAAGTCGGGGTTGCCCTGAATGCCTTGTGCATTTCCACTCCTTGTAATCTCAGCACACAAGACAACAGCAACTATGGCTTATGTACACGCGAACCCGGTTCCGAGGCACTTTCACGCGCTGATAAGCTGACCACTTCAGACATCTACTACCCTCACCATGGCAACCTTAGGTCAAAAGTCGATTCCACGATACTATGACGATGAGACAGCCTTCGCACACAGCGTACTTTGCCCGCGATATGCTGAGAACGACCCGGCCTTTGCACCGCCGTCGCCAGCATCCATCGAGTCGTTCGATGCTTTGGACAGCGTGCCTTGGCGAGGAAGCTACATTGGATCAGAAGCAAGTGTCCACACTGGGCTACAGAAGCGGTGCAAATCCAGCAGAGGGAAACAGATTACGATTTTGCTGCTTCTTGCGTGCCTCGTTACTGGCTGTGGAGTGATTACATTCCTGATGGTCAAGCACGGAAGGCCTCAGATGAATTGAACATTGCACGCCTTCAAGAAATCGACATCAACGAAGTGCAGCACCGCGAAAAGCCCGTCACGAAATCCATACGTGCTGCCGAAACCTCTGGCCTTCAGACGCGGTAAAGCCGCAGCCAACGACATCACCGTCAAGAGCCGCGTACCTATCTACAGGTGTGGCAAACTGCCCACGGCGTGTCCGCCACGGCATATCTCGAAGGGAAATACAGCTCCGCAATGGACGCCACAGCTGAAAAGCAAATAGTGAGCGCCTGGGCGTCAGTGGTTGAAAGAAACAAAATGAACGCTGTATATGGACGGCGAGGTTTAGGGGGAGATTTGACGAGGGGTCTGCAGGTGTGGCACGATAGTGCGATGCGCTGGCATCTGGCGGGAAAGGAGGCTGGTCTAGTGGGTTGGAAGTGGCCATAACTAAGGCCATGGCGATATGACCATGTGCCATGAACAGGTGGGAATGAGGTGTGTAGTCGCGTCCTTCAGTTTAGATCGATCAACATGTTTGTATTGTCAGCCTGTGCGTAAAAGCCTGAAAACTCCGTTGTGATGTGCAGCAGTTCGGTGTTAGTCGTGGTAGGTGTCTTATCTGCGTCACGTGCAGCTTATCTTCACCCAGCATCGGCAGGTACTGCTTTCGACACACAGCAATCACCCAGATACTGATCCATCAGTTTCATGTGACATCTATGGACTCATTATGCGATGATATCTGCTGATGGATATATCGAGCCTCACCTGGCGCGCACAGTCCTGCCTCCATCTCGCTCTCCGTCGCCGATGTCACCGCAGCCTCGCAAACATCGGATATGGCCGTTGATCGTCCTTCTCATTTTGGTCCATCTTTCTACAGTTCTATACACGCTGCCTTTGAATCGCTTGATTGAGTTGCGCCTATGTCAAACATACTATACACTGCACGATCCGTCTTCAATCGAACCTGATGCGTCCATCCACGAGGTAAAATCACAAATTCGAAATACACGTGAGACAAGCACTAACTTCGTAGCTACAACTCTCCAGTCACTCTGCAAGATCGATGACGTGCAGCAACAACTCGCCTGGTTACAGGGTACCATGGACACAACGGCCGTTTTGTGTGGTACGTGATTGTGACTGTCTGTTGTGGCCATGTTGGCACCTGCATCATTGTTGCACGTTCACGGCGCAACTTGGCTAACACGATGTGCGGTAGACTTTCTTGTGACTTTACCCTTTAGCTTTATAGCAGAGAGATGGGGTGTGAGATTTGTACTTCTGTGCAACCTGGTTCCGCGAATGGGCGTGAGTATTTGGGCAGTCGTTGTCGGTAGGTTTGAGGCTACTTTGGATCGAGTGCCTAGTTAACGCAAGAACAGGATACTTCTCTCGTGTATTGCCGACAAGAGCGATCATCGCTGGACCTTTCCTTGCAGTCTTTGGTGGAGATTGCGTGTTCCAGTCCACCGTCTTCACCCTCACCTCTGCGCTAGCTACACAAAATGTTGAAAGGTAAGCATCACGGAATGACACTAGTCTGACGACACTGATTGCTATCAGAACATTGTACTTCTCGTACATCAGCTCTGCATCGTACATTGTTTCCTTCATAGGGCCGACGCTCGCCGCATTCACAATGACAAGGAATCTTTGGCTACCATTCTGGATCAATGTCGCGCTCCTTGTTCTTGCGATACCGAGCATCGGCTTTTTACCCACACCAGAAAGCAAACACTTAGCGCCTATAAAGCCTATCAGCGGCAGGGAGGAAGAAGCTGGGCCCTTGCTAGCAGACGACGACACAAGTCTTGATCGATACTCCAATGCTTTCCATGCGCAACGGACCCCGTTTCGGAAATCAATGCATGCTGTTCAGACAGTATTCAGGCTTGCGGCCGGCCGTCGCAACTTCAAAATACTGCTCTACTCGTTCTTCCTGACAGCTCTCGCAAGTTCAGATACGAAGCTCCTGGTGCAGTACATATCCAAACGATACAAGTGGACATTCGCCGAGGCAGGCTACATGCTTTCCGTCAAGGCAATAGTCAACTTCGTTTTACTCGCTGTTGTGGTCCCACGAATGGTAAAGGCTTCAATGTCCCGGAAAGTAGCACATGGCCATGAAGCTCGCCTCAACTACATCGGTGCTGAGATCAGCATATTAGTATCAGTAGTAGGTGTGCTCTGCGTAGCATTGGCTTTTCGTTTCTGGATGTTACTGGGTGGTAAGCATATTCTGGCACGTTTAGATATCCCGCGAACTGAACGTTATAGCTCTTATCATTTACGCCCTTGGCTCAGCACTACCAGTGTTCACGATGTCACTTGTGAAAATGCCTTTTGTAGCGCATGCGCAGTCCGACATGCAGAACTTCAGTATAGTCATGTTGACGAAGACTATGGGCTCACTTGTCGGTACACCATTGATGACCGTGCTTTGGGTTAATGCAATCAAGCTGGATGGCATAGGCATAGGGCTACCGTACTTTGTGTCTGCAGTAAGTCATGATATAGATCAAGTGGTTCGTACTGATCGCGATGTAGTCTATCTACCTTACCGCTGCACTTGTTGTCACCCGCTTGAGCCTCTGATTCATGAGCAAATGATATGCTCTCATCGACTGCAAAATACAAGCAACGCCTTATAATCCTACAATGTACACCAAATCTAGAGGTATTCTGCAAGCGAATAGCGAACACAATAATCCCATCGTCACGGTCCCGCTTCGTAGTGCTGGTCTTACACTGCAAGCGCACGCATTGAACTCAACGGATACGCAGTCTAACGGCCGCTCAGTATACTAACGACGAGATTGGCTCCAAAGTCAAGCGTCGGAAAATGGGGTCGTATGCTCTATGTAGCGAATTGTCTCAATGAGAAGTGCCCTCGATCCATGAAGTTTCTGATCTAAGACGCGTAAAGGTCTAATCTCGCGCAGTAATACATGAAGAAGCAAGGTCCAGCTCAACGTTTCGTTATGTTGGCTAGGTTTGGACGCTGTGCATTCCCTACCCTGTCGCCTGATCCCTGGGAGCACACGACGGACCCGAAAATCTCCCATCCCATTCCTGCAAAATATTGGCATCGACCTCGGAGATATGTCATTACACTCCTTCTGTTGCCCGATGTCTTCATTGGAATGCCCGTCTTACTTCTTTGCCTCCAACATTTCTTCCCAAGCTCGTTGCTTCTCGCAAACTACCCCTACTAACCATAGATCGCGTACTAATCCCATGCTCAGCTAGACTTTTGCAGCAACTGATCATCGTCTACTGCTTCCAAGCGTCTTACTGACATGATGATAGGAGCTGAGCACTGATGCTGGCGACGATGCCGAATATCGTGGTTGTTTCCAGGAGTCGAATTACGATGAACGTCTCCTGGATGGTCCCCGGATGACCGGCCGCAACAATCTCACCCAGGTGTCCTGTAAAGAGTGAGCACAGCGTCGCCTCCGTTCTTCATCTGGTACGTAAACTAATCAATCTCCAGGTACTGCACCATCGACACTGTCATTGACGAGAACGGACCATACAAGATTTTCGCCGTCATGAATGGGCAGGATTGCTTCTGCGGCAACGAACTCAGCCGCGAAGATCTCGATTCGGACAGAATGTGCAACACATATTGTGTTGGAGATGGAGATATGACTGAGGAGTGGGGTGGGGCTGACCGCCAGTCTGTGTAAGAGATCATCGATGGCGGTGATGATGATGATGATGATGATGATGATGATGACGATGACGACGACGACGATGATGATGATGGTGATTTGCCGGTGAGTCTTGCATTTCTCCATGCTCTTTTGCGTAAAAGTCTGCCTCTGCTTGTTCGCGACACGAATTCATCCTGAGCCTGGTACCGTCTTCGCTTCGGGCCAGACGTCCAGACTCCGGAAACCACCGAATAAATTGAAGCTGGCTGGTGCTGGCATCGAGAAAGCAATAACGCCTGAAGTCATGATGTCCTGTCAACATCTCGAAGGACCTAGGCTCCAACACTGTGGTCTGTACACAGGAAAGCGGTGGTTGTTTCGACAGACAAGTGAATTCTTCCTCCTCAGTTCCAATGTCCGCGACTGACAGTACCAGCCCCATCCAGTCTACTTGTGACACTGCCGGTCCAAATATTTCAGAACTCAGAGCTTGGATACAGCCTGCCACCAGCCACGCTAATATCTGATGACCCATGAATCATACTTACAGTGCATCACAATCCGCAGGATCAAGTTGCTGATAACGAACAGGAATGTGACGATTATAATACTGTCAGTTGTACAATGACGGGCACAACTAACACGATGTCATAGACCACTTCGCTAACGGAGTCGCCAACGGACTCCCCGACTGAATCCCCTACGGACTCCCCAACTGATTCGCCAACGGATTCCCCAACTGAATCCCCCACGACTACCGCACGATCGCGAACACGATCACGATCACGGAGTCGCGGACCTGGACCCTCAAGAACTCCACGCTCGCGTTCCAGTCAGCCCGCACCCACCGGACCTGATTATGAGACACCCAGCAGCAGCCCTGGCTATGGAACACCGACCAGCGGCCCTGACTACGGTACACCTACCAGCGACCCTGTCTATGGAACTCCTACTGGGAGGCCCACCGGCAAGCCATACCCATGGTCGCCCAACAACGGCAACTACCCCGTGGATCCCAACAAGCCGTACCCATGGTCGCCAAACCGCCCGAAACCCATCTCACGTGGAAGCAGCCGTGCCACGCCTTCGCCACGACCACGCCCGGATTATCCTGTCGCACCCCCGGCCCCAGGCTATGAGGTTGATGAGAACGGCGGGTACTTTGACAAGTATGGCAACTACCACGGTGGTGAGTACGAAAGGCGCGCCGAGGGCGTGCAGGAGTAGGGAGGGACGGAGCGGGACTCAAGGATCGGGAGGTACATGGCTTGAGTTGGAGGATGTAGATCGGATGGAGGTCGGATGGGTGGTTAGGTATGGGGATCCGTCACTGTGAGTCGCCTCAACCATGTTCGATGCTACCAGTGCTGACATGCACAGCTCATCAAGGCACATCGGTGCGTTGCAAATTCTTAGTTATTTCTCCGACAATGAACGGGCTACTCTGCGCTTGCGAAGGTAGTCTGTGGTAGATTAGCAACAATGTGTAGGTCGTTTGATCGCACCTCGTTCTTATAGTCTCTTATGTCTATTCTTTTACCGATGTGCTGATGGGGTGCTGTTGTACTGGTGACCGTGCCTTTGGGCATAGTACTTCCAGGACGTAGCACTTTTGGCATGGATGATGAGCGGTCGCTGTAGTCTTTGTAGTATAATGGCTGTAAGACATCGAAGCTTCATCATACTACCATCCAGCAGACTCATGCAACACTCACCACACGACAGCGTTGTTGATGAGAGTTCGACTGTCTTTAGGCAAGGTTGGGATGATGAGTAGACTACCAGGACAATCGGGATGGGCGGCAAATGTATCGAGCGCCATCGGAACTGACCGCCAATGTCTCGAAACTGAACTGTATACCTTTTGTTGACAAGTTGGGAGTTGTTGGTTGTGACATTGTGAACTCTTCACTCTGAGCCTCTGCGAATTAGTTTTTCGTGCTTCAAACTTGGCATCTGGCTTCAACAGAGACAGTCGATGCTTCGTTTGCAGCTGAACACTTGCAAATCCGCGCGACCCGCGCAACCCACACCCGGAGGGATTGGCGAATGGCGCAGGTAAGACCAGACTTCATGGATTGCTAGTTGCCAGCCCAATGGGAGTGGTCAGAGTCAGCCACAATGCTTATACAGTGACCGGATCGTGATTGCTGATACGCAGTGAAGGCAGCCACCACAGCACCGGAGATGATTGAGGTCGTTGGACGGTGTTGGTGAAAGCCCTGTGCCGACGGGTCACGGAGGAAATGCGGGAGGTTCTAGCGCGTGCAGGGTCCTAGGGAAATGTGGATCCACGGCTGCCATCCATCACGTCCTGCACCTCATACATTGAGATTTGCAAATCCACGTCCACGTCGCTGGTTTTCTGTGTCTAGCCTTCCATACTCATTTTCTCTTCTGGAAGCACTCATCGCCGTCGCCTGCAGTTGTACTGTTTCACACAGCTTTGGTGTAGCCTTCAATCGGCGCGCGTGCCTCCTTACCTCTGCCCATCATGCCGAGCCCTATGAGCATGATCTACTATGTCTTCCACCCCAACGAGTTGCGCTCGATGATCCAGTGGTAATAGGATGCTCTTTGCTGCTTGTGTATGTCACTTGGAGCTGCAATGAACTAATGCGTCGTGTAGGTCGGTCTGGCACAACCCCGTCCACGAGCGCAACGAAGAGAAGGAGACAGCGAATCTCAAGCGATGCTTCTTCTTCCTCGACAAGACCAGCCGAAGCTTTGCAGCCGTCATCAAAGAGCTGCATCCCGAGCTCCTCGTCCCCGTTGCTCTCTTTTACCTGATTCTACGCGGTCTCGACACAGTGGAGGATGACATGACCATACCCCTCAGCAAGAAGGAGCCAATTCTGAGAAATTTCCACGACATCCTGGAGCAGGACGGATGGAATTTCAGCGAAAATGGCCCGAACGAGAAGGACAGGCAGCTCTTGGTGGAGTTCAACGTCGTAGTGGAGGAGTTCAAGCAGGTCAAGCCAGCTTACAGGGACATCATCAGGGACATCACAAAGCGCATGGGCAACGGCATGGCCGACTATGCAAACAACGCGGAACACAACAAAGTCGGAGTCAACACAGTCAAGGACTACGAGCTGTACTGCCACTACGTCGCCGGTCTTGTCGGCGAAGGCTTGACACGGTTGTTTGTCGAAGGTGGTCTGGCAAACAAGGTGCTGCTGAAGAAGCCGGAGCTTATGGAGTCCATGGGCCAATTCCTCCAGCAGGTCAATATCACCCGTGACATCAAAGAGGATTTGGACGATGGACGTCGCTTCTGGCCTCGGGAGATCTGGTCAAAGCACGTCGACGAGTTTGAAGATCTCTTCAAGCCGGAGAACAAGGAGAAGGCGCTTGCAGCCAGCTCAGAGATGATCCTCACGGCCTTGACACGAGCGGATGACTGCCTTTACTATCTTGCCGGTCTTCAGGAGCAGAGCGTCTTCAACTTCTGCGCGATCCCACAGTCTATGGCTATTGCCACGCTTGAGAAGTGCTTCCAAAATTATGACCTCTTCTCCAAGGTCGTCAAGATATCGAAAGGAGACGCGTGTCAGTTGATGATCGAATCATCGCAGAATCTGCAATTGGTTTGCGAAGTCTTCAGGAGGTATTCTCGGAAGATTCATAAGAAGAACAACCCCAATGACCCCAACTTTCTCAAAATCAGCATCACGCTAGGCAGGGTACGTGAAAGGGCGATAGAGCGTGGATGAGAACTGACCTCCCTCTAGATAGAGCAGTTCATTGAGTCAATCTTCCCGACGCAGAAACCCCCGCTTGACATGAAGTCGCCATCTAGTATCGAGGAGGCCGAGAAGAAGAAGAAGGAGGATGCTGAGGCCAAATGGGACTTGATCTACATGATCGCAGCAGTCATGGCAACTGTTGGCATCATTACATTCTTCATGGTATGATTTTACACTCGTCTTTCGGCGCCGCATACTAACGCCTTGACAGCTGTTCGTTGCCTGGATGGCTGGTGCTCGCTTCGACATTGCGTATTACCAGTTCAAAGAGCAGATTGGCGAGCTCCTCGGCTACGGTGCTGCCCAAGCGCCCAAAGCTGTGGAAGTCTCATCCAAGATCGTGGAAGCGATTCCCACCCACAGCGAGTTGTAGGGTCCATCCAATCCTGAATATGTATCATAATTGGTGGCGCCTCTCTTCTTCGAATCCGGTATGCATCTAGCAATCGTAATATAATGCTCATGCGTCACACCGTAGATATTATCTTTCATGTGCATTTGCTCATAGCACGGATGTCAAATTCCACCTTCGCCTACATATGGCATTAATTGGGCCGAGAAGTGCTTATATTGAGTCGCGCCTTGCTCGGCGACGAGGCTGCTGGGAAGCTTTACTGACAATAGTATTGCATGCTAGCAGTGGCGTGGACATACTTTGTAGACGATAGACGATATCCAACGTCGTTTGTCAATGTCTTTCATGTTCGAGACACTTGTGAGACGACGCCGCGGAAGGGACCAATCATGTACTAGCGCAAACGGCCTCAGAGCACCTGCATTTTCTCGCTTCAAGATGTACAGACTCGCGACACTTGCGACCGCCCCGATACCCGCTCGACCCTTCTCCTTCACCGTGGCCTACTCACCCTCACACGACCGCGACTGCCCCTAGTAACGAATCCGCCCGGCGCGACTTCGACAGCCCCACCCCGCCTTCACGGCTTAACCACCCAGCTCTTGACCACTCAACCCTCCACGCCTCACACACAACACACACTCGCGCTCACGACTTGACTTTGGCTATCCACTACGCCCTAATTTCTCTACCCAACTGTACCCGCCTCTCACATCCACAATGGCCGACGTAGCAACCGCGCCATCCTCCAACCAGCAGGTTCCCCTCGACACAATCCCCATCTCGCCCACCGATGGCTCGCCCGGCGAGAGCAACGAGAAGTCGACCATCAGCGCGACCAGCGGTGACGGCGAGGGCGAGGTCCGCACCGTCTTTCACGACCCCGACAACTTCAACGTCAAGCACCCTCTTATGAACACATGGACGCTGTGGTTCACCAAGCCCCCGAGCGGCAAGGTATGATTCAGCTTGTGGTGCATGACTGGCTGCCCGACTGACTTGTGTAGGGCGACAACTGGGCCGAGCTACTGAAGGAGGTCATCTCATTCGACTCGGTCGAGGAGTTCTGGGGCATCTACGTACGTTGTGTCAATCATGGACTAATCTGCGCATACTGACTTGGCCAGAACAACATCACTCCCACCTCCGATCTCGCCCTCAAGTCTGACTACCACCTGTTCAAGAAGAACGTGCGGCCCGAATGGGAAGACACGCAGAACAAGCACGGCGGCAAGTGGGCATTCCAGTTCAAGGACAAGAAGGCCATCAACATCGACGCTCTCTGGCTCCATGTCATGCTTGCTGCCATTGGTGAGAACCTCGAGGACGAGGAGGACAACGAGGTCATGGGCGTGGTCGTCAACGTTAGGCGAGGCTTCTACCGCATCGGTCTCTGGACACGCTCAGTCGGCCGCGCCATTCCCGGCGAGCAGGGCAAGAGCCGGACCCAGGAGCAGGGCAAGGAGGTGCTCAACAAGATCGGCAAGCGGTTCAAGCAGGCCCTTCAACTCAAGGAGAACGACGCCGTCGAGTTTTCGGGCCACACCGATGCTGCTCACTCGGGTAGCACCCGCGCGAAGGCCAAGTTCACTGTCTAAGGACTGCAGCCAGCTTCGTTTCGCTTTTCCAACTTCTACGCGCGGTTCCTTTGGGGATGCGCGTTCGTTATATGCACCCTGGTTGGACTAAAAGTATGCGGTTACTGGGTCACGATCAGGCAATGGGTTTTCGGGCATGGCGTAAATGCATGGGCGGCGACAGGTGATATTGGGTTTCTAACATGATTCATCTGACACGGAGCTATACCCCGACTCGGTGGGTTTCTGATAGACCTGAGCATGCTATCTAGCATATCTATGAATGGAGAAGTGCATATGACATACTCGCACGCCCGACGTGAATAGTGATTGAAAGCGTGGCTCAGCAAATAACCGCGTGTGTATTATGTGTGCTGCAACGCGTAGGCACCAGTGACGTAAGTCGTGGCGCAGGTAATTTTCGCAGCCACGCCCGCCAAAGACAAGTTAGCAGGCGTCCACCAGACTGCTCTCCCACCCCGCCATCGTCTACCCACTGCATTCATAGACGCAAGCATGGTCGTAGAAACAGCATACTATGACGCCCTCGGCGTGCCGCCCACGGCCACGGAGCTCGAGATCAAGAAGGCCTACCGCAAACTGGCTATCAAGCTGCATCCCGGTAAAGCACCCGCATAGTTCGTGGTAGACCTGGGGAACTCACGCGGCCGCAGACAAGAACCCCGGCGACGAGACGGCGCACGCAAAGTTCCAAGAAGTACGTCTATGAGCACTGCTGCGGAATTGCGGGGCTTACACTGCGACAGATTGGCGAGGCGTACCAGATCCTCAGCGACGACCAGCTGCGCGCGGCATACGACAAGCATGGCAAGGAGGGCGCGATGCCGAGCAGCGGCTTTGAGGACCCGTCCGAGTTTTTCACCATGATCTTTGGTGGAGAGGCCTTTGTTGACTGGTATGTCGCCCGCCGTGAAACACACACACTGCCGCGACGTGATGTATACTGACGCCCATGTGCAGGATCGGCGAGATCTCGCTGATGAAGGACCTCACCAAGACCATGGAGATTTCCATGCGCGAGATGGAGGAGCAGGAGGCGGCCGCGGCCCAGGCAGAGAGGGCCGAAGCATCGAGCACTGCTGCTGCTGCTGCTGCTGGACAGACCACTGGCACCACGGCCACCACGAAGACCGTCCCTACCGCTGACCCGACCGATGCTTCTACTCCCAGCGCTGCCGCCAAAGCGAAGGAGGCAGAAGCCGCAGCGGAACGCGCAGGAACACACGCCGAAGATGCACCACCACCAGCATATGGCGCACCACCGCCCGCCTACGCCGAGCCAGTCAAAGAACCACCTGTCGACGTGGGTACTTCGTCTTCCCAACCACCCGCCGCAGCCGGCTCAAGCGCACAACCGGGCAAGGGCATACCGATTCGGGCTGCCATCATGGACAAGTCGGAAGAGGACGCTCGCATGGAGGCAGCCGGCATGACCGACGCCGAGAAGGAGCTCCGCGAGAAGCAGAAGAAGAAGGCCGGCCTGACCAAGGAGCAGCGAGAAGAGCTGGCAGCATACGAACTGGAGCGCAAGAAGATACGCGAAGAACGCATCACCAACCTCCAAAAGAAGCTGATCGACCGCATCTCGGTATGGACAGAGACGGACAAGGCAGCCGACGTCACTGCCGCCTTCAAAGAGAAGATCCAGCTCGAAATCGAGAACCTCAAGATGGAGTCGTTCGGTCTCGAGATCCTGCACGCCATCGGCGCCACCTACATCATGAAAGCATCGTCGTTCCTCAAGTCGCAAAAGTTTCTCGGCATCTCTGGCTTCTTCAGCCGCATCAAGGACAAGGGCACACTGGTCAAGGATACATGGAGCACCATGAGCGCCGCTATTGATGCGCAGCTTACCATGGAGGAAATGGCTAAGCTGGAAGAGGCAGGCGGCGAGGCGTGGACAGACGAAAAGAAGGCCGAGTACGAGAAGCGCGTTACGGGCAAGATTCTGGCTGCGGCGTGGAGAGGCAGCAAGTTTGAGATTCAAAGCGTGCTGCGCGATGTCTGCGATTCGGTCTTGAACGATAAGAAGGTCAAGCTCGAGAAGCGGGTCGAGAGGGCACAGGCGCTGGTTGTTATTGGAGAAATGTTCCAGAAGGTATGTCTGCACCTCTATTTTCCACTCAGATCACGACTGACGCAGCACAGGCTGAGCGCGACCCCGAGGAAGAGGGCGATTTCATGGCCTTTGAACAACTCATGGCCGAAGCCGCAGCGAAGAAGGAGAACAAGCACGAGAAGCACCATCACGACAAGAAGGACAAGAAGAAAGAAAAGGAAAAGGCTTGAGATTAGTTCCTGCTTTTTCTCGTTTCACCTCTCTTGTTCTTTTTGTGATATCCATAGATCCTTGTTGCGGTCCCAAGTGGATCGTGATGTAGGCAGCGCGTTGGCCGTGGGGCGGGCATAGGTCAAGTGTATAGACGAGCAATGTGGGACGCGGATTGCATTTGCATAATGACACTTTTTTCGATGAGCGATACTACATGGCTCGATATTACATTTTATCGTACAGCTAAGTCTGGATCTGACTTCTAATCACTAGCTAGTCTCGTCCGGCTTCTTCACTTGAACGCTACCTTCAGACTGTTCAGCCTCAATCTCTCCCGAGCCCGCAAGCGTCTCGCCCTCGCCCTCAATCTCCACTTCCTCCGAGCCCGTGAGCATCTTGCCCTCGCCCTCAAACTGCTCATCCTTGACAATACGGCACACCTGTATCTTAGATTTACCAGCCCGCAAGACCAGCGCTTCCCAATCCACCAGGAAATGGTTCGGATCTGCAGCAGCGCCAGCTTCAATGTTGACCCACTGCAGCGCAGTCGGAGTTTCGGGCGAACCGGAGTTTGGCACGACGACGTATGCGCCCTTCTTAGCGATCAGGCGGTGCGCCTCGCTCTTCGAAGTGGCGAGACCTGCGGCGTGGAGGATGCGCGGGAAGGAGCCGGGCGTGAGCATGGATAGAGGCAGGGTGACGATATTTGTGCTCTCATCTTTTGACGGTTCCTGGACAGTAGTAGTAGTAGTGCCCGGATTCGCAGAAGTGGCGTAAGCTTTCTTATGAGCAATGAGCTCTTTCGCCACCTCGATGGAGCGCAAATACCGAGGCGCCTTGGATTTCTCTGTCAATCTCGCGTTAGTGACCAGGGTACTTCGCAGCGCGCCGAGGGAAAACGTGTTGGTGCCGTGGCTGAAGGCTTCTTTGTGTGCGGCTTCGGCTTTTGCGGCGACGGATGCGCCGTGCGCGAGTTCGACGATTTCTTTGGCGAGGACGTGCTGGGCTACGCGTTTGGATTCGTCTTGTTGCTGCTCGCCCATGAGCAGGCGGATGTCTTCGAGGGGGAGGAAAGTGAAGAGCTTTAGGTAGCGCTCGACGTCGCTGTCTGCTGTGCGTAGGAAGTACTGACTGAGATTAGTGGACGTCTATGTACGATGGCAGGGCAACATACTTGGTACAAGTCGAAAGAGCTCAGCATGTGCTTGTCGAGCCAGACGGCATTCCCAGCGCTCTTGCCGAACTTCTCGCCTGATGCGGTCGTGAGGAGAGGCGTTGTTAAGCCGTAGGTGGCGGTCCGTGGGTCGTCGCTCTCGTTGTTCATGCCATGTATCTTCCGCATGTGGCTGACGGCATCCATGCCCGCGCAAATGTTTCCATACTGGTCAGAGCCACCAATCTGGAGCTGGACCCCTCTGTCTTTATACATGGTCCACCAGTCGTAGCCTTGGAAGAGCGGGTAGCTGAACTCGGAGATGGCCATGCCTTCGCCGCTCTCCATTCGCATCTTCACCCTGCGCAGTGTCAGATGGTACATAGGTCAAGCAATGAACGTGTACGCACGAGTCGCGGGCGAGCATGGAGCCTAGCCGCATGCCTGAGCCCAGGTCTCTCATGAGGTCCACGGCGGACAGCTGTTGTAACCAAGTACGGTTGTTCAGAAGGTCCCGTTTACGACTGGTGTACTGCGAGAACCGGTGCTTGATGCCGAGAGACTTGACATTGATCCATAGCCTCGACAGTTGATCTCTCATGCTAGCGATATTCATGGACTGAGTGTCGTTGCCCTGGCGTTGGCGAGCAGTCGTCCTCCCTGAAGGATCGCCTATCTGCACTGTGCCTGCTCCTAGCTATCTCTTATTAACCTGATGCAGCAGCATGTGGCCGCGGGCGGCTCACCAAGCTGATGGTGTAGTAGCCATGCATATACATCCAGTACAGGGCCATGAGCGGGAGGAGGTGGCCCACATGGAGGGAAGGAGCGGTCGGGTCAACGCCCACGTATGCACCGATGGGCTTGTCTGTGAGTAGCCAGTCGAGTGTCTGCCGTCCGCTGTGCTGAATTAGACTCGTCCCATGTTGGATCGTCGAGGACCACATGCACTCACCCCGCGACATCCTTCACGAAGCCCCGCTCTTCCAGCACGCTCAGTATGCTCTGCTGCGCGCCCGACTTGATTCTGCCCGCCTGTTCTTGCCATGCCGCGTTTCGTGCTTCCACATCCGACTCCTCATGTTCCCATCGTCTCGTCGGCCGCTCGCCACGCGCCAGTGTGTGTTGTCTGCGCACGCGGTACTGACAAACATGTTGCCGTGGCCGTGACAGATGTCTCAGCAGCGACATTGGCGTCCGTCTACCACGAGGTGGAAGCATAAATGTCGCGCACTATCGAAAAAGGCATGTGCCAAGGTTGGCGATGCGCTCATTGGCCAGAGCTCCCCAGCTTCGAGCATGCGGCTTCCCCGAAGCACCTCCGCACTCGTCATTTGACCCCATGCCTTAGCCCTATGTAGCACTCCAGCACCTCTAGTAATACCTATATCAAGCCACCATTACTACAATTGATCGGTTTCCCTCGTCGTCTCATCTTGAAGACTTCACATGCTTGTCGCCTCAATCCTGTTCTAGACAGCTCCTCGTATCACTGACTTCGTCCTATCACGCTACCATGTACGCTACACTTACATGTCACCCTCCTTTAGGTCAGACTACAGTGATTAGTCCCGACAAAGAATCCGTGAGTAAATCTAACTACTTTTGGCAGTTTCAAAATTGACTTTTTGTCTAGGTTCGATTCACTGTACTCATTGAGAGTTCAGCTGGAAGCAGCAAGAACTGGGAAGTCGCTTTGTGGCATAATTTCGAGGAAGTCAACAAATGGACAAGTCTGTCTCTGCAGCCCGGATCTGAGTCAAGCGTAGTATGTTCATCGAATTGTTAACACGTTGACCTGAACCTAATTCACTGAAGACAGTGGTGAGAGCCAACGCAACGAATGTACGTCGTCAGTACTATACTGTTGACCTGCCCGGTCGCCCATCAAGTGGCAGTCTACTCTCGTACACCGTCACCTTCAGAGCGGCAGAGAACGAGCCATGGAAGTGGGCTAACGAGGCCTTCTCTACTTCGGATGGTCATCTCATCTACCAATCATCCGACCCAGTGTCCGAAGATTTGACATCTTACATCGATGAGCTTCCTCCATTCCTGACTATCACCAAAGAGAAGAGTGAGGCTACCGAGTGTCAGCTATGGTCCATCACTGCCCCGGTGGAGGCTGCATCAGGCAAAGAGCCTGGCACCTTGTCCAAGAATCTCGGTAAACCTAGAAGTTTCTCTCGCTGGTTCGCGATGACCAGACTCTGGAGTCCGTGGCTCGCCCCTCGGCAAGGCAAGGACAATTTTGAGCCCGACAAAGACGCAATCCTCACAGCATTCGAGCGCAAAGATGGCACGCACCTCGTCATTCTGGCAGTTAGCGGCGTCAAGGACGTGTTGACCATCTTCCGTCACGACGGAAATGGGAGAGTACTTATACATTCGCAGAACGACCGCGAGCAAGAAGGCGTTGCCAATCTCATTGCTGCGGTGGGTAAGACATTGGAAAGTGCAGTCGCTTCTGTTATGTATCACGCACGCAAGATCGTTTCGAGCTATGAAGCGGCCACCGGACAGGCTGACGCCGAATACCAAGCTCTAATTGAGGACTTCAAACCACAATGGCTGGAAAATTGGTGTAAGTAAACGATTCATCACATGTACAAGAGTATGCAGAAGCTGACATAGACATCTGTTAGACGACGGCTTGTCATACTGCACCTGGAATGGTCTCGGCCAAGGTTTGACCGAAGAGAAGATCTTCAACGCTCTAGACTCTCTTTCGAAGAACGAAATCAACATCAGCAACTTGATCATTGATGACAACTGGCAGTCGCTGGTAAGTGATCCAAGCCTCTCCGGAGACTGCTGCTTATGAGATCTAGACTAATGGCGAGACTCAGTTTGACCAAGGTTGGGTAGAGTTCGAGGCAAACAAGGCCGGCTTTCCGCGCGGCCTGAAGGCGACTGTCAGCGATATCCGCAGCAAACACAAGAACATCCGACACATCGCTGTCTGGCATGCGATTCAGGGATACTGGGGTGGTATTGCGCCTAACGGGAAGATCGCCAAGGAATACAAAACAGTCAAAGTGCAGATCAAAGACGGTGTCGCAGGAGGAGAAGCTACTGTTGTAGATGAGGAAGATGTGGGGCGTTTCTACAAGGACTTCTATGGGTTCCTCGATTCAGCTGGCATCGACTCGGTCAAGACGGACAGCCAGTTCTTCCTGGATGAAATCAAGAATGCCGATGATCGCCGCCACCTCATTCAGGCCTACCAAGATGCCTGGAACATTAATCAGCTCCGCTTCTTCTCCGCCAAAGCGATATCTTGCATGTCGCAGACGCCACAGATCATGTTTCATTCGCAGCTTCCTACCAACAAGCCGAAGATACTACTACGAAATTCCGATGACTTCTTTCCTGATCAGCCGGCGTCGCATCCTTGGCACATTTTCTGCAACGCACACAATGCCATCTTCACTCAGCACCTGAACATCTTACCGGACTGGGACATGTTCCAAACCTCGCACGATTACGCAGAGTTCCATGGTGCGGGTCGTTGCGTTTCTGGAGGTCCTATTTATATCACTGATGTTCCTGGCAAACACGGCATCGACTTGATCGGCCAGATGACTGGCAACACGCCGCGAGGGGACACGGTGATCCTGCGACCTCATACTGTTGGCAAGACTACGACAGCATATAATAACTTCGACGATCGTGTTCTTCTCAAAGTCACTACATACGTCGGCATGGCCCATACCGGCATCAGCATACTTGGAGTTTTCAATTGTACGAAACAACCGCTTGCTGAGTTAATCGGACTGGACGCTTTTCCTGGTGCTGAGACGGGCACATACGTCATACGAAGCCACACGACTGGCCAGGTCACGAAGCCCACGACCGCCGACAAGAATGACGCCCTAGTACATGTCGATCTCCCCGAGCGTGGCTGGGAAATCTTATCCGCATACTCACTACAGTCTTTCAAATTGGATCGAGAGCAGCCCAGGCATGGTTCAACAGATATCACGGTGACCAATCTTGGAATACTCGAGAAAATGACCGGAGCAGCGGCGATCATCAACAGTGACAGCTACATCGAGAGATCTTCAGGCAGACTGAGGATCTGGACTTCACTCAAGGTCCTCGGCACGTACGGTAAGTTTAGAATCAGCGGTTTGGTAAATGTCATTCTAATCATTTTGCAGGGGTCTACATCTCCGGCCTGAAGAAGCGAAACATCGAGGAAGATTTCTTCGCTGTGCTGTTCGGTCGACCTATCCCCAGCGACTGCGTGAAAATCAGCACAAAAGACGAGAATGTGCTGGAGATCGATCTCACCAAAGCCTGGAAGGAGACGGATCAGAATGCGTCGTGGAGTAACGAGGTGGCTGTCGAGCTGATTATCCGGTGAACAATGAACATTGTGTGCGAAGTTGCGTGCCGAATCCTTTGTCTCAGAAATAGGTGAGCCTTTCTTTGACACAGCGGGCTCAATCAGTTGTATTGTTTGATTGTCAATTCTACAATGGACGTATGGGAGGACGAAGAGACGGCTTCGATCAATAACGACATTCTTGTAGACGGCCATTTCGAGCATACATGTCCTTTTTATGCATCTTCTCCTCCTCAATTCCAACCAGACAAATAACCATCAAACAAATATAGCAACACAGCAACCAGGCATAGCTACAAATCTACCATAACAGACTTCGTCGACATGGACGACTACGATCCAGAGTGCACGCCCTGGAAAGCGCTGAGTATCATCGTGATACCAATATTTATCCTGGTAAGCATATGGTACCTGTGCTGCGACTGCTGCTGCACAAAGCGAACAACTGCACAAACCCATCGCGCCAACGACCAAGGCACAAAATCCAATCTACTTGACAGGAGTACGCAGACAGAATTGGCAGCAACGGAGACTACAGAGCAGGCGCAGCCAGGGCTCCGGTCGTGTGGCACAGATGTAAGTTTCAATAACCGATGCGATAATCTCCTGAACCGCTTGAAGCGTGTCATGGATGGCGAGTCTGGCTTGGAAATCATGGTGCAGAATACAATTGACCAACGTAATCGCTTGCAGCGAGAACTAGCTGACATGATTGAGGATCGCAATACGCTCCAAACTCAGTCGGATGCTGTGAACGACGACCGAGCGCCTACCGAGGACGCAGTTGAGAGAGCTCGCTCTGAGGTGTCAGGTACCATCACCGACCTAGAGAACGATATCAACTTTGTCAGAGAGCAACGCAATCACTATCGAGGCATACTAGACGATTTTGTCGACGAGGAAGGAAGACGCACGCGTGCTGAGCTGAGGGCGCTTCGTGACAACGCTAACGCTGCACTGGAGAACGAAAGACGTGCGCACGAGGCTACGCAAACATTAATCAAGGAGGCGCAAGCGCAAGACTCACCATTGGTGGCAGAGAACGCTGAGATGCGAGCACAAGTACAAAGCTTGACAGCTGAGCATGTCGAGTACCGTGAGTTCACGGAGAATGCTCCCTTGGGTCAATCCGACGAGAATTCTGCGCTGAAAACTGAGAATGGAAGTCTGAAGTCGAAGCTTGGGAGCGTTGAAGCAGAGCTCAAGGAAGCGAAGACTCAACTTGAGGTGTGCTTGAAGCAACGTGCTTGTGAGGAGACTGAACCTACCGTGGATGAGGACAACGACGAAGATGCCATTGTCGACAATCTCCAGAGACAGCTGAAATTGGCACAAGACGAGATCCTGGATCTCAACGAAGCGCTGTCACAAGAGCGCAAGAAGCTCGAAGACTTCGTTCCTCAAGCAGATTACACAAAGCTTCAGATGGATAATGAGAACTTCGTCAAGCGTGATGCCAAGCTTACGACCGAGAATGCCGCCCAAACTGAGAAGCTTAGCCAACCGATAAAGGTAGTCGAGGAGCAGAAAGCTGAGATCCACGACCTCAAGGCTGACAAGACATGTAACGAAAACCGCGTCACGGACATACAAAACTTGAATGAGACCTTCCAAACAAAGCTCAAGGAGGCTGAAGAGAATTTGGCATCCGCCAAGAAGGACCTGGAAGCCGGCCAATCCACGAGGGACACACAAACCAAAGAGATCGAAGAATTGAAGTTGAAGCTTGTCCTATGCGAAGAACCAGATAGCACTGTCATCAATCGGAACACTCAAGTCAGAGAACTTACCGAGAAGGTCGAGCAGCTTGAGAAAGATTTGGAGTCCGCCAACGAGAAGCAGCGAACAAACGAAGACACCATGGAAGAACAGACAGAGCTGATCACTACTCTCCAGGATGAGATCACTAAGCTCAAAGCGGACTTGGTCACTGCAAACAATAAAGTCGATGAATATGACATCGAGAAACAGGCTTTTGTGCAAGAGATAGAGGATCTTCAGGAAGAGCGCGTCAAGTTACAAAATGAAACCACTAGCAAGTGCCAGGCGGAGAAGACTGCATTCGAAAAAGAGATGGAATTGAAGCGTCGGGAAGAGCGAGCCAAGTGGCAATCAGAAGCTAAAAGCATTTGCGATGCGGAGAAGACGCAGTCGCTTGCTGACCAGAAGGCTGCACTTGAGAAGGAGGAGGAGGCAAAACTTCAGGAAGAGAAGAGCAAGTGGCAGGCAGAGGCTACATGCACGTTGGGAGAGAAACTTGCAGCACAAAAGGCTGAGCTCGAGCAGTCGTACGAGTCTAAGCTCGAGGAAGTGCGCAGCAAGGTGCAATCTCAGGACGACGAAAAGCGCCAGCTACATGCCGACTTTGAGCGCATGTTGAAGACTCAGTCCGAGGACGATAAGAAACAGCATGAGAAGGCCCTCCAGGCGGAACGTCTGAAGTTAGCTGAGGCCGAGAGAAAGTTCGCAGAGAAGAAGCGGGAGCAACATGAAGTTTTCAAGCATACGCTGAGAGAACAGACCGACATAACCAACCTTCGGCGTGATCAAGAGAGGCTCGAGGAGATATCTGAGGCTGAGAGAAAGCGCGCCGAGAAGAAGCGTGCGCGAGAAGCCGTATTCGCGCAACAGCTGCAAACTCAGACCGACCAAGCCAGAGCCCTTCAGGAGCTTTCTGAAGGGACTATCAATGATCAAGAGCAGAAGTTAGAGGACGCCGAGTCGAAGTGCAATCAGGAGAAGGAACAGCTGAAGAAGAAACATCATGACGAGATCGAAGAATTGATAGTCGAGACGGAAAGTGGGTTGGCTGAATTTCCGGCAACAGATGCGAGTACTCAAACAGACCTCGAGGAATTTCCCAAGGTTGAGCAAGAGACATTAGACAAGTCGACTCAAGAGGTTGTCGACAAGGATGCCAAAGATGAGCAGCCTTCGAACACTCCACCAGCGGCCGAGCCCCAGCAGAACATCCCAGCTCCTACTGCTCAGCAGCCAGAAGCCACTGCTCTGAGCGCACTCACGATACCAACAGGCGTGCCTCCTCCCAACGCGCCTAAAGGCCCTCGATTGGTGGGTAGAGTGCCAGCTCAAATCTCGACAGCCAATCCAAGTAGCCCACTATCTAGCCTCAACACACTTCCCCCGTACACGCCCACAGGCCCCCGTTCAGCAGGCACACCAACAGGACCTCGCAACTCCACTGGCGACACACAAGCCGCACTCAACCCTCCACGCATGCGCATACCAACTAACAGAGTCTCCAAAGACAAGATCGAGGACAAATTCCGGTGCCGCACGTGCTACTGCCTGTTCCACAACGACCAGGGCAAGTTCGGGAAGAAGAATTTCCATCACTTCCATGTCGCAAAGTGCAACGAATGGGATAGGCAGCAGAAACGGAGCGCGAGGAGTTTCAATGACATACACCTCCCGCCGGACTGGGGGCTTGCTATCGAGCAGGTCCATTGGGATCGACATCGTGATGTGCCAGGGAAGAACTACGTCCATCCTCAGCCTCCGCGAGATGTGCCTCGTCCGTATGAAGGGTATGCAATAGGAGGGACTTCTTCGAGGCGCTCGCAGTCGGCACGCGATTTCCCTCCTGTCCGCTCCAACTCGGCGCGTGAGCAGACTCCTCCTGTGAGCCGACCGCATACAGCTGACAGTCAGACTCCTGCGAACTGGGGTTCGTCTCCTACAACGTATGGGCCTGTGCATCAAGAATACCAAGTACATCCTTACCCAGACTACAATTTGCAGTACGCACAAGGCTTTCCGCCACAGGCAGCGTATAATCCGGGCTTTCCAACTCAGCCCCCGCAGCCGCAGTACTCGCCAGGATCGTACGAGCAAATGACTCTGCCGCCATTCGGCGGGCCTTATAACGCATACCCAGCCCAGCCTATGAATGCGTATGGCCCAAATCCTGAGCCCCCATATGCGCCTGGGAACTTCGGGCTTGGAGGTAGCATACATGCTGCACCGTTCCAGCAGCCAGATGCTGGTGCACGGGCTGGCTTTAATACACGTGCGAGTGAATTTGTGCCGAGTGGGAAGAAGATCGAGGATGGGGAGAAGAAGAAGGAGCGGTAGATGGAGAATGACGGGTATGAACAAGGAGAAGAAAGTACGGAGGGTTAAGTATTTCGCATTGGACTTGATAGAGATTTTTGTATGTGGCGTTTGAGCATAAGTTAACGTTAGTTTTGTTTATGATAGCATGTGCGAGGTGGAATTTTCTGCCGTTTTAGCATTGTCATTAGCATGTTTCCTTGCAATTTGGTTTCCTGGTCTGCATGTATTTCGCCGAAGAAAAGTATCTCAAAATACACCATGCACTGAAATGACCTCATTCCGAACCCATTCCGAAAGACCGAAACCTCTCTTTTTCACACACCAGCACAACCACTTCTTCCACCCTTCCTTCCCATGCCCCGCCCCCACCACTCCCTCACAACCCGCTTCCTCACACACCACCACTGGTCCACCATGTCCACCACCATGCCCCCTCCAACCCGCCCCCTAAAACTCCTCATGCTCCACGGCTACACCCAATCCGGCCCCCTCTTCCAATCCAAAACCGGCGCCCTCCGCAAAACACTCAACAAGTCCTTCCCCGCTGGAATCGAGCTCGTGTATCCCACCGCGCCTATACGCCTTTCGCCGGCTGACGAGTCGTTTCTGGCGGGAAGTACGAGTGGGGATGCGGAGGGGAAGGAGGGGAAGGAAGAGGTGGAGATTGATGCGTGGGCGTGGTGGCGTAGGAAGAGTGCTGGTACTGATAGATATGTGTACGAGGGCATAGAGCAAGGTCTAGGACACATCGCACATGTCTTAAACACGCAAGGTCCCTTCGACGGCGTAATCGGCTTCTCCCAAGGCGCCGCCTGCGCAGCAATGCTCGCATCCCTCCTCGAACCCAACCGACGCGCCGCCTTCACCGCCCAAGAAAACACGGGCGGCATGCCTTTCCCAGCTTCCTTCACGCACATAAACCACCCCCCGCTCAGATTTGCAGTCAGTTACTCTGGCTTCGCGGCGCGCGGGACGAATGCGTACGACGCGTTTTACGAGCCCAAGATAGCGACACCCGTGCTGCATTTTCTGGGCACGCAGGATGTGGTGGTTGAGGAGGCGAGGAGTTTGGCGCTTGTGGAGGCGTGTGAGAGGAGGGAGGAGAGGTTTGTGGTGTATCATCCGGGTGGGCACTTTTTGCCGAGTACGCAGAAGGCAAGTGTGAATGCTTTGGTGGGGTTTATCAAGGAGGTGATGCAGGAGGTGGAGAAGGAGGGGGGCAAGGGAGAGGAGGAGGAGAGTGCGGCGGATATGGATGTGCCGTTTTGAAATGGGGCGGTGTTGTAGCATTTTCAGCGAGGCGTTATGTCACGGTAGATGAGACAAGATATGGGTACAGCATCAGTGCTTTTGAATTTCTATATTACAAGCGCTTTGCTTTGGCATGCGCTGGCCCTGTTATAGAAGGCGGTGTAGAATGTAGACTGATCATGATTGTCTTCAAGTCGTCCAACCTTTCCCATTCCTTATTTCGCCTTGCCCTTGGCTACCTTGCTCTTGTCGACCTTGGTGGGCTGGATGCGAGCCATCATCTCCTCCTTGGTGATGAGATGATCAATGCGCTCCAACAGACCCAACAGGCTCTTCATGTTGCCGCTCCACTCGTTCAGTACGTCGTCTGCGTCTCTCGGCTTCGAGAATGTGACTACGCGCGCGGGCCGGTCGATTTTGGCGTAGATGGTCTTTGCCGTCACCAGCTCGCTGATGTTCTTCTCCGTCTCGTCTTCGGTGAGATCCAGCAGCTCTGTCAACCGCGGGATCTGGATGCGTGTGTAGTACTTGGCAACGACGCGAACGTTGTGCTCGATGACACGCTTCCGCAGGTCCTGCCACCTCTTGTGCGCCTTGTCGTCGTCTGAGTCTTCCTGCTCGGCGTCGAAGACATCCGTCTCTGTCAGATGTGGGCCGAACTGCTTTGCGACCATGGGCCAGCGCATGAGCTCGGGTATGGTGAACAGCTTGACGAGTTGCGCGTCTTGGGGGATCTGGGTGTTGCGCGCGTCGCGCTGGATGCGGTGGATCAGGTCGGACTGCTCGTTGTCGTAAGGCGCGAGGATGATGAAGTAGACGACGCGCTGCAGAATCTGTGCGATGTGTTAGTGGGTGAGATTTACTATGAGCGCACGTAGACATACCGCTCGGAGCTTCTTGGGATCCTCCTCAACGGCCTCCGTGTCCAGCACCTGGCGGTAGTGCTTGCAGACGTCGAGGTACTTGTCGTCGTGCTTGGCGAGGGTGATCTGCTGCTCGTAGTACTTGAGCTTCAGGTCCGTCACGTCGTCTTCGGGCTCGATTGGCGGGTCGTCGATGCTCCGGTTCTTCTCTGCCTCCTCCCGCTCCTTCCGGTCCTTCTCGAGCTGCTCGGGCGTCTTCTTCGGCCGCCGGGCGAAGTACTTTGTGCCGATCTTCCTGCTCAGAATGCCGGCCTGTGTCCACTCGCCCTTTTGTATGCACAGCGAGACTTGCTGTAGGATGAACTCGGTCTTCTCGCGGCGCGTCATGGAACCGAACGTCTCGACCTGCAGCTCGCAGAGGATGTCTGTTGCAGCGGCAATGTCGCCCTGCTCCTTCTTGATGTTTGAGAGTATCCGCGTGATGCGAGCGCGCTCGACTTCGACGAAGATCTATGCTTGTAAGCAACATGCGGACGATTGTTATGGCTGAGTGGTCTCACCTTGCCCTCAGTCACTGTGCGCAGTGTCTCGATGACCGACAACTTCGTCTCCATATTGGGTGTCTCGTCCAGGAAGCCCATGACGGTCTGCACCATCTTGGTGGTGGCCTGCTTGAGCTGTCCATGCTTCTTCGAGAGCAGCAGCACCTGCTCGTTCATCAAATTCCAGTCATTCGCGTTCTTGGCTATTGTGACGATGGCGATGATGATGCGGGACGTTGACGGGAGATCGGAGGCCTTGAACTTGTTAGTCTTGACCAGGCGATGTCGATGTTGGTGGGTTGTGTACCTGGCGGGTCTTCTTCTCGAGCGCGAGCAGCTGGTCAATACCGGCTTGTGGGTTGCTCTGTGCATGCATATTAGCTTCACCCAGCTTCTGAGAGCGCCCAACATACTGCGCCCAGCTTCTCCGCCTCTGGAATGGCGGCATTCGTCTCCTTGGAGAAGTCCTTGTCCGCCTTGACTATCTCTCCGCTCGACATGGTGGCGGGGTCGTCGTGTGCGGGCTGCGTGGATTGACAAGCTATCTAAAGCTTCGCAGGGCTATGAGGTGAGAGAAGGAGGGGTCGATAGTGGTGGAGTGGTGGAGTGGTGGGAGTTGAGGCGTGGAGGTTGTTTGGTCGTGTGTTGCGCGGTCATGTCGATGTCGAGATTCACGCCTACCGCCGCATGGGGGCACGGACATTTTTTGTAGGCCAAACCAGTGCCCGAGGAGCCTCACCGTTTACACCATCTTCATGACACGACGGTGCTCGTGTTTCTTTTGTCCATTTCAGGACTCACCGTGGTTCGAATGCGGTGAATGACTTTTAACCTCTCAACAGTACTGTATTCATGACTATCTTCTGACAACCCTCTTTACCAAATACCAGACGAACCACCATAACCTCCACTGTATGGATCGCCATACCCTCCTCCATATGAACCATAGCCCCTACCATATGAACCACCGTAGCCTCCACTACATGAACCGCCATAGCCCCCACCATACGAGTCCTGCTGTCTACTCACCGACGCAATGTGCGCAGGCGAATACGTAGCCCCATATCTCTGCAGCGCCTTCTGCAACTCTCTCAGAACAACAGCCACATCAAAATCACGACCCGCAGCCCCGCCGTACGGTCCACAAAGCATCTGCTGCATAGTCCTTTCAAGCGCCGTGGGCCCGTTGCGTGCATCTCGCGCCTACGCCTCCACTGTTCGGAGGATCTTATCCCCATTCTTCTTCATGTGAGACTCTACTTCACCTTTCCACAGTGCATGTGGGTTAGTCGCCCAGTCTAGGATGGCGTACTTGGCTGTTAGTGGACGGACGCCGGTGGTATATGATTTTCCTGGATTGGGATCTCCGGGGTTTAAGACTAGTGCCATTCCTGGTTCGTTGTCCAGTGGGGTGTCGCAGAAGATCATGGCTTGGATGCTGATGAGGATTTGGAGGACGGTGGATTCTCCTGGGATCCTACGTAAGCCTTAGTGATGTTTTGGTGACGCGCTGTAGACGGTACACATACCATTTTGGCCTGGGCCATGTACTGAGAAGAGAAAGACACACTGTGTTGGTGTCAGTAGGTTTTGTAAAGAGATGGCGTGGGACGATTGATCGACCACACCGCATCGTCCGCAACCTCCACAATACCATGCGTTTTCCCCGCCCGCGCATCCTGGCTCTCGATGCGCAAGTGACTGCTCAAGTCTGAAATCATGCGGCACAACCACAGCATATCCGTGCCATGCGTGTCCGTGAACTCGTGCCTTGATGCCAGTGCGCCGCGCAGCATGATCTCGCTTTGGATATTCAGGTTTCGTAGGCCAGATGCGAGGGACGAACCTGTTTGACTCCGATATTTACCGGGTCCTTGGAATGATAGCACGAGTAGATTAATGCTATCATGCCAGACCACTCGCTCGCCGTATACAATCTTCTTCTTCAGCGCCCCATGCGTACCGCCAACACGCAAGAAGCCTATAAGTGCCATGTACAAACCTTTCCTGCCCGTTGCGTCATCTAGACTATCGTTCCGGAATAACTCGGCTGCTTTGTCGAGGATCTTGCTGTTTAGCAGGATACTGACCAGCGCGACAGGTGGCGCGTCGTCGAAACTGGTATCACTCGCACGCGCGTCCGGACTTGGGAGTAGCGTCGTCAGGAAAGAAAAGATCAGCTTGTGGAATTGATCAGCTGCTTTCTCAGCTCCATCGGCGCGCATCTTTTCTCCGACGTCGTCGTTGTTGGCTCGCGGCGTCGCGTGCATGTGTATATACCCGCCAAACATGCCGCCCCAGTCTTCGAGGCCGCCGCTGTCGTACCCAGTGTCTTTATTTGGTGCTTGCGTGTGCGAACGCACGGAACTCGTCGTCGCTGCGTCGCGTTGATTGGCGCGGCAGTACTTTGTGTCGAAGCCGCAGAGTAAAATCCATATCACGAAGAGACGCCCGCGACTGCAGCACCAATTTAGTTTCGCGCCTTCGATGGCGTGCCTTTGCTTTTTTGGGCTTCTTTGTCGAAGCATGCGATGCATGTTTTGTGTGCACAGGAGCGGCATTTTACTTAAGAATTGATGGACGCTGGATTGATGTTAGTGTCTGTTCATGTAGAGTCTGGTTTGGATGTTGGTGATACCTTTGTTGGAGAGCCAGGACTGGAAGAGGGACTCGACTTGGCTGGAGCTCAGGATGAGTGTCTTGTTGCATTTCGGGCACTTGCGTTGAGAGATGTAGAGGGCGAAATCGGTGTATGTATCGAAGGACTTTGGTGCTGCGGAGGAGTCGTCGTAGCGTGTTGCTGCGCCGGTATTACTGCTTGCTCGAGAGCGACTGTGGTGATATTTGTTCGACATGGTAAGTACTACGAGCTGCAGGAGGAGGAGCAAGAAGTTGATGCAGAATGCAAGTCTTTTACGTAGCGGGTTCAATGTCAATTTAGCACCACACATCACAAGCAAATTGCACACGTGTTTTTGAAGTAGTTATTCTCGAACCAATGTGCTATGTGACAGAAATCAATTGTGTCCATCATCATCATCATCATCCTTCCATGTATCCACAAAACGCCATTATCCAACCGTGATCATGCACAGTCATTCGTGTCTCCATGGTATCCAGCCAGCCATCCAACCACCGTGTATGTTACAGTAGTTAAAAAAAAGAAGCGCAATCATAAAAAGAAGCAGGAAGCCGCGCCTTCAACCCAACCCTTCACCGGGCAATAGCTCATACCACTAGGAGTCCGCCCTTGCTAGGGACTGCAACCAGTGGGAGACGCGTCGGTGAAGGGAAGGGGATGGCGTACGCTAACCGCTTGAAAGATAAGAAAAGAAACAATCCAGACACCAAAGACTCCTTGACCGTCGCGCCATTCCATGCATGCTGTGTGAACTCCAAAGCATCAAAACACCACCGTAACCGCCAACTCCAACGCAATGCAACAAAGAGAGCCCGCTCTAGAAAAGACGGAACTTCTTGGCAGGGGTCGCCGACAGGTTCAAGCCGAGAGAGGAGGACTCCAGGGATCGCTTCTTGCCCGTGGTCTGAGGGCCGGCGAAGAGAGGCTGGCGAGGAGTGCTGCCACCGAGGAAGTTGGGACGTGTGGGTGTCTTCATGGCTGACCTGCTGAAGAGGAAGGACGACGTCTTCTTGGTTGGGCATGTCTTAGGGACCCTTGAGGTGTAGTGGAAGCTGATGTTCTCGTTCTCCTTGTTGTCCTCCATGGTGAGTGAGCGATCAAACTCGGAGCTGGTGGGAGTGGACGGGATGCTCCTGCAGCCAGTCGAGGGAGGCAAAGCGTACTTGGAGGGTGTACGTGCTGGAGTGTACGGGTTCATGGTAGCGACTGGGAGAGGAGACGCGGGCATGGCGGGAGTGAGGTCGACGAGGTAGGGTGACTCGTCAACGCGCGCCTTGTTGCTCTCGCACTCCAAAACCCAACCGACGTTGATGCACTTGACGGCTCCGTTGGTCGCAAGGACCTTCTCCAAGGTGGAAACGTTGCCTTCCTTGAACAGAACGTGTGTGACACCATCTTCCCAGTTGTTGACGGTTTTCGCACCGAGATCCTGGATCAGACTAGCAAAGACGTAGTTGTGCTGCTTGCCGTTGGAGGTGACATCGACAAAGAACGTCAGACCGCGCAGAGGGTTGTTGTAGCCGAAGAGATCGGTGTGGTCGTTCTCTTCTTCTTCCTCCTCGTCGTGCCAAGTCACAGCCTTCTTAGGGGTCTTGACCTCCATCTTCTGAGGCGAGCGCAGGGCAGACTTCTTGGGGGAAGCGAGGTCGGGAACCGCGACAGTGGCACTCAGGTCGACCGGTGCGAACTGCAGCTTAGCGACTGGCTCAGTGACGGAGACCTCAGCAGGCGCGGAGGTAGGCAACTCTGAGTCGACTTCCATCGAGTCCTCTTCATAGAATGCATTGAGATCTACTGACCCAAACGACATGTTGAAGTGCTGAGGTGACGGTGTCTGCTTCTTGACGGAAGCGGTGATCTCTTCTTGCAAAGCAGCCTCGAGCGCGTGTGCTGGGGTGTTGGCGTAGCTAGGCAGCTCAGCGAGCATGGCCTTGTTAGCAATGTGGGTTGGGGTCTTCGGGTACGATGGTAGCTCTTCGAACGCCTCCTGGTTGGTAATACCCCACACGAGCTGTTCATGAGTCTGATCACCGACTGCGAGTTCGCCAGATACTCCCTCAGCAAAGGCAGGTGACGAGACGTAGAGGGGTGTGCCAAAGCAGTCGGGGCCGAGGGCACTAAGGCCAATGGTGGTGGGTGTCGCGACTGAGAGAGGTGCTGGAGTGTTCAACTGCTCGACCGACAACTCAGCTAGGGCCTTCCTTGAGCTCTTCGGTGTCGCGATGCGTGCTAGAGTCGCAGAATGGTTTGGCACATCATCCATGGTGACATCGACGTCGGTGGTATTTATCGCATCGATCTGAACAGGAGTGCTCGCCTCTTTAATGGTGAGGGGTGCGTCTTCAACATGCTCGGGCGAGATGACCTCTTCGGTGTTGATGGTTGCATGCTCGACATCCTCAGAGATGACGGCCTCCTCAACATCCTCAGACATAACAGCGTCTTCGACGGTGACGGTTTCCTTCTCGATATGCTCGGGAGCGATGGCCTCTTCCATGATGATGTTGGTCTGCTCGGCCTGCTCGGAAGAGATGGCCTCTTCCATGCTGACATCTGCCTCCTCGACCTGCTCGGGAAAGTTGACCTTGTCGGAGCTCACAGCCTTACGAACGGGAGTGTTGGCCGCGCTGGATTGTGACTCAATGAGCTGGACCGCAGTGCCGACTTCATTGGCCTGCTGTGCTGGAGTGTTGACATACACGGCCAGGTCCTCCTTGACCTCCTCGGTGTCGGCGACCATGGGCAGGACAGGTGCCTTGATGTGAGACGGTGTCTTGGGATAGCCAGGTAGCTGATCAAACGCAGCCTTGTCGACAACGTGTTCCAGGATAGGTGCCTTGATGTGTGCAGGTGTGGTTGGGTAGTTGGGGTACTCTGCGAACTCGTCCTCGACGACCTCCTCAACAGGCTCAGCTGGTGTGGGCTCAGGCTCAGGCTCGGCCTTTGCGACGGCAGCCTTCTTCTTGGTGGCAGGCTTGCGCGCAGGCTTCTTGAGCGGCGAGTCCTGTGCGACGGCGACCGCGGCATTGCGACCGCGCGTAGGCCTGGAGGACGCGACAGGTGCTGGCAGTGAGGGCTTGGGAGCGGCGGCCTTGCGTGCGCGCGAAGCTGGCTTGACTAGCTCAGCGGCAGCAGGCTTCTCGACGGCGGTGGTAGCCTTCTTGACAGTCTTGGTGGCAGGCTTCTTAGCAGCAGCTTTGCGGCCGCGAGGCGCTGGCTTGGGCGCCTCAGCGAGGTCCATCATGAGCTCGTCCTCATCGTCGGCGACGGGCTGCTCGACCTTGGGGGCAGGCGCCTGCTTGATGGCGGCCTTGCGACCGCGACGCTTGGGCGCCTCCTCGACTGCGGGCTCCTCCTCGATGACGATGACGGGCTCTTGGGCGAGGGCGGGCTCAGCTGCGGCCTTCTGGCCACGCGTTGCGCGCTTGGGTGCGTGCGCGGCTTTGGCTTTCGTCTGGACTTTGGCGGCACGGGTGGCCTTGGTGTTGGCGGCCGTGGGCTTCTTCTTGGGAGGCAGCTCGACGTCCTCAGGCTCAGCCTCGGCCTTGCGCTTCACCGCAGTGGACGTCTTCTTGGTGGTCTTGGTGACTGCAGGTGCAGGCGCGGCTGGGGCGGCGGCTTCCTCGGCGGCGGCTTCCTCAACAACAGCCTGCTTCCTGCCGCGTTTGGGAGGCGCGCTGAGCGTGTTGCTTGCAGCAGGCGCAGGCTCTGCGGCCTTCTTCGCACCGCGACGTGTGGCGACCATGTTGTTGGACTGATGTTCGCTGTGTTTGGTGTGGGTCGTGATGTAAAAGTGTGGTGTTGAAGATGAGGTGGAGATGTTGGTCGTGCGTGCCTCTTGTTGTCAATGCGCGAACTCTGCGTACATAAGCCGTCGCCACAGCAACATGCGCTCGAAGCGAGACTAGCTCCCAGCCCTCCACGAATCAGACGATCATCACAACCTGGAAGCGTTCTCATGATGCATTTCGGCTCTTGGATTTCGTTAGAGCTGGAATTGCTCTTCCTGGATTTTTATGCTGCACAGTCCCACTCCACCCGTACCACTTCCATACCAACTCCACAGATCAAAACTCTTGCGTCTGCCTCCTTTGTTTCTACCACAGCCATGCTAGATGCATCCGCTACATTCGTCTTGATCTTCCCAAGTCGTGAAATATCCAACGTATCGTTGCCGTGAGCGGATGCTGTTTGTGGTGTCATACTATCCGCCTTGTGAATTGTGACCTCCCATAGCCTCAGCCACTGATCGTTGCCTGTTGTTAGGATGAAGATCCGACCCTCGTGCTGGACGATGGCGCACGCAGTGACAGCCGAAGCATGAGTGCGTTGCAAGAGGACTGGCCATGCGGCATATACGTTCTCTGTATCGAGCGCCCCTGTGGTACGCCTCATGAGCAATACCGCTATGCTGCCGTCATCGCCACCAGATACCATGAGCTGGGCTGAAGCATCTATGGCATGTGAGGCCATGACTTTGGACGAACTTTGATGAATGCGAAGCGGCTGTTCCCACTTCAAGACCGAGGCAGGGTTTGATGACCCGACCGAAAGTTCATTGTTGTCCAGGTTAAGGGGCCAGACGGCGGTATGGCCGTCAGTACCTGCGGTCAAGATGCTTTCCGTTGAGAGAAAAAAGCACTGTGTCAAACAAGACGTGAAGTAGAGCCCCGAAGCAAGCGGTTGCCATTTGATCGCAGCTGCTGGGTTGAATTGGTACACCTTCGCATCTGTCAGTACATGCATGCAGCTCAATGCTAGCACAATCATACCTTCAGGCTGGAATCCGAAAAGACCATAGCAATGTCATATGCGGCACCTTGCTTTGTCACATCGAATGACATGATTCGCAAGTCGGCATGCTCGCTCTCTGGCGTGTAAGAGAACTCGCATACAACGCCGATGCTGATGACGGACGCCAATTGCCGGACTTTCCAGATGTAGAACTCTTCGCATCCTCCGCTGCTGAACAGGTACTTCCCATCAGCCGACCATTGAAGATGCTGAATGCCAGTCGTGTGCTTTCGAAGAGTCCGTCGACAGACCATCTCGCCATCGGTGTACTCGAATAGCTTGATGTCAGTGTCCTCTGCCCCGGTAGCAATCAGGCGATGAGCAGGCTGATCTGTCACAGCCACAGCCTTTAGTTCGCGACCGTGTCCACCAGATCTTACCACACTGTGAGTTGCTTGCGCTTGACTGCTTATGTGCATGCTTGAAGCTCTCGTCCACACCAGTGTCCCGCCATTCTGAGTAGATGTGCCAGGTAGGAAAGCCCAGCTTCTGTGCGCGCCTCCTGTCTCGACGCCCGTAACCTCTTCTTCTGTTGTCACATCGTAAAGTATCCATCTTTTGCTCGAAAAGCCATGTACTAAGAGATGACCTTGGTGCATGTAGCACCCTTCGATATTTGGTCCGATTGGCAGCGTCAAGTGGTGGACAAGCTCGAGGCAGTTTTCCACTAAGTCGATGTGGTGAACAGCAATACATCCATTCCTGCCGACAGACGTGAGATGCCCCATCGAGCCATGCGTAGTTGAAGGGGCCCATGTAAGTGCGGTGACAGTCTCATCACCATGGACCCCATCAACTACTCGAAGCACAGTTGTACTCTCGCTGGAGTCTGCCTCCTCCCTTGGAATCCTGTACACCGCTACTGCGCCACGCCGAAATCCAAGGAAAAGGGAGTGAGCTCCATCGCTCGTAGCAAGCGACATGCTTGTCACGATTGAGCCTGCCATGAACTTGGGTGCTGGGACGGGTACACTGCGGATGACACACGGCCCAGTATCTGCCGGGATATCCACGAACAGGAGCCGTGCTTGGTTCTTCCCAACAAATGTAGCGAGTAAGGCTACCATGTTGCGCCCACACGACGGGAAAACTTCCGTGGCGAACATATCTCCGATCTTTGTGTCCATAGATCCCAGCTGTGACCAGAGTTGAAGCGATCTAGAGTACGTGTATATGGTGCCGGTCGATCCGGCGACAAATGCTACACCATACTTAGTCTCGCTGGTACAGACCGAGTATCCGGAAAGATCTTCTGACTGGGCTATGAGAGTGGAGGCTGCAAGAGTACGAAGATTCTCAGAGGATGATTCGGTCTGCAGTGAGGTAATGAAGACTTTGCCCGAGTTGGTAGTGACTAAGAGTGATTGTTGATCAGGGAAGCAATAGCTGCGAAAGAACTCGGCTTGCTTCGAGGACTTGTGAGGATGGTGTGGTATCTCGTCACCAGAGAAGTGGTCGGAAGTCTGCGCGAGCGACATGATATCTTGTACAGTGTAGTCGGAGACTATGCTGCTTTGACTTCGTTGGGAATTGCGAGCGAGTGGGTAAGATGTAATCTTGGAGTCTGCGGCACCGCAAAAGACTCGCTGTCGACCGATCTCATCTATGTGAACAGCGCTGGACCAGATGTTCTTACCGCTGTGATGTGCAGCACAATCCCGTTGTGTTAACTTGTAGGGCATTGTTGCGTCGCTTTCATCAGTTGGACTCAACCTCCACGACCTGGAAGTTGCATCTTCTCCAGTAGACAAGAGCGCAAGTGCTCCTTCGCACGGTGTAGCTTCTGAAAACTGTACTGTCCAGATCCGCGACATGTGGCCCCAACCGATCGCCAGACAATCGGAGCTGGAACTTGACGGAAGATCGAAAGCTGCATTGCTGAATCCTGTGTGGGTCTGCCGCTCAACATCTTGACTCGGTGGCGCTATGTGGCTGTCCTGGGTAGAAACATCGGAGACATCCCATATGCGAATTGTGCGATCGTCGCTGCAGCTTGCGATGATGCGCTTCAGGTTCTGGCAACATCCTGAAGGGAGCTCCTTGGAGATACAGACACCAAAGACGGAGCCCTCATGTCCAAGGAAAACTCGATGGATGCCGGAGGTGGCATCGGTTCCCGGTTGGCGCCTCCATGACCAGTACATGATCTCGCCAAATGCTGTACCCGCAGCGACCAGTACGCAATCCTGGGATTCCCAGAATACGTGGGCAGAGTAAAGGATAGATCGAGAGCTCGAAGTCAACTCTAGAGAAGACAGCACCAATTCACTAGAACACAGTTCAGTAGATAGTCTGCCAATGGTGGCAAGATGCTCATAACATACAAAGGACGGCCAGCGTTCGCCTTAGGCCGACTGATTGTGATTTCCAGGAGAGCATTGTGTGCTGTAACAGCGACACAAGTGCCTTCTTGATATTCGCCCTCATCTTCTAGGCTGCTCAACCGAGGGGCTAGATCAAGAATCCAGTCCGAAGTTTTTAGCACTTCAGACTCACCAAAAGCCAACTCTGAGCCGGCGACCCCTGAAGCAAGACTGATTTCGAGAGCCCGGATCAGTGAGCCACCCCATACTACGAGTTTGATCAGATCATCGTGCTCTTCTGAGTACACGGAAATGCCGTGCACAGCCTGGGCTTTGAAGACGCGCTTTGACGCGATATAACGCGAGTCTTTGGCGTGATAGAATCGCAGATATGGTCCTTCTGCAGCGACAAGCAGAGCGCCACACGAGACTATTGCCGTCACGGGTATGCGAGTACATTCATGCTGCGATGTCAAGATTAGACATGGCTCAAAAAGGACTGCCCATAACTTACATGTAGTGTTGGTGGCATCTCGTGGAATTCTGGAGCACATGCTGGGAATTTATCCAGTCGAAGGCGTTGATCACCCCACCTTTTGCGCCTGCCAGAAGTGGGGCGGGGCATGACGGCGCGTTCGACCTCTCAAGAAAATTGTACTTCGCATTAATCTTCCCACGATCGAATGACCTGTACACTGCTCTCACTCAAATTCTCCCTCACATACAGTCACCCGAAATCGCAAAATGTCGCTCAACGGAGTCAACCCCGATGAGACAGACAATTCCGAGCAGGTACAGTCTCTCGCGCATGCGCTCCTCCATCTTCATCGCTGACGTGCATCGCAGATCGAGCAGGCCTTCGCCGTCAAAGGTAGGCTCGCGATCGTTATCTCCATAATCGCCGCTGACAAGACCCCGCACAGTCGTCCAGCACATCGAGACGTACTGGAAGATATTAGAGAAGATGCCCGGCTCGAAGCTGCGCCTCACCAAGATGGACGATGAGATCTACGAGCACTTCAAAAAGGACTTCCCCGAGTTCGACGCCAAGGCCACAATAGACGAGGAGGAGATGAAGAGCAAGGAGGGCAAGGAGCGGTGGCGCACCTTCATCAACGCCTACGACAAAAAGATCGAAGACTTCAACTACGGCACCGTCATTCGCACCAACCCCAAGTTTGAGTACGGCCAGGACGAGACCATCTTCGCGGTGCGCATGCAGTTCTATGCTATCGAGATCGTTCGGTGAGTTCCATCTAGCACATCCAAAATAGCACGTCTAACAGCAGCAGTAATCGCGAAGGGCTCAACGACTGGATACACGAGAAGGCCAAATCAGAGAGCAAATAAACACGTCGCGCCTCATGCACGGTACTCACGGCCGCAAAAGCCTCCATTCGTCGAAGATGTGCGTCAATTGCACATTGCTTTGTTCCTCGTCAACCTACAAGCGCGAGCCTCTTGGCGGCGCAGCACCCACGTCGTCACGGCTCATGCTTGGTCACAGTGATAACATACGCCTCGGCTATCGATTCATAGGACTAGGTAGAAGTAGGGAATTGCTTGAGTGCATTGCGACAGGCAAAGCTCAATCATTCCAGCGTACAGGTCTTCTGGGATCAGAATTGAACATTTGGCATTCCACCTCAGACCCTGGTACATTCGCTCACGGTAATTGTTAATTGACGTTTGTTCGAGGGGCGTTGATTGAAAAATGCGGTTGGTTGCCAAGTTCGCATACGCAATTGGACGACGAGAACAATATTAAGGTCGAACAAAGTGGGCGCCGAAAGCAATCCCAGGAACATCAACATTCGCAATACGCACTAGTCCTCGGAAGAAAATTCCAGGTTTTTTCCTACAAGTTCTGCATCAGGTCTGCGTTCTTACAATAATCTGCGCGTTCAACTCCTTCCACTCGTTTGAGGAGCACGAATACGCCTTTTGCCAATATGACACAATCGCCTCCCTCCAACGAGAAGGAAGAAGTGGGGCCACAGGCCAAAGAAGAGCAGCAGTATCTATCGAAAGCCGGATGGCGTGCGTTATTCGGTTTCACGACAAGACAGCATGTGCCAATCCTTACTTGTGGACTAATCGGCGCCTTCATCTCCGCCGCCGCCATACCAGTCTTCGCCATCATATACGGGCTCATATTTCGCAATTACACCGACTATGGTGCCGGCAAGATCGAGAGTAGTGAGCTTCGTGACCGTGTGACGAGGTTTTGCCTCATTCTCACGGGCGTCGCTTCTCTCAGCTGGATCGCGAACAGCTTTTACTTCTTCTTTTTCCTCACATTTGGCGAGCTGCAAGCAAGAAGCGCACGCAACAAGATATTCGATGCGTTGATACGCAAAGACATGGCGTGGTATGATACTCGAGAGACTGGGATTGCTGCTTTCCTGCCAGCAATACAGATGTAAGCCATTCATGCTTGTCATATGTTTTCGTGGGATTGAGCTAATACCAATAGGCATATCCGCGATCTTCAGCTATCGCTCTCTGCACCTTTTGGCGAAGGTACTCAGAGCGTCATCCTAGGCATCGCGTCTCTCGGCGTCGCTTTTTACTACTGCTGGAACCTCACATTCGTCATTCTCTGTACCATGCCACTCATATATCTCATCGAGTCGATCGTCTCGCACAGGCTTTTGATCCGAGCCAACGAGCAAGCGAAAAAGCTACAAGTGGCCCTCAAATGCCTCACGACTGCGATACTAAGCATCGAGACAGTCAAATGTTTCAACGGCGAGCAGTACGAGCTACAAATGTTCACCAGCATGACGGCTCTTGCGGCAAGGGTCTATCTCGACGTTGCGAATCTCCGATCTATCCAGATCGGCGCCATGCAGTTCTTCACGCTCAGTGTCTTTGTGCAGGGTTTCTGGTACGGGTCTCACATTATTAGATCAGGAGACAGAAATGTCGGTCAAGTCATCACAACCTTCTGGGCAGCTTTGTTGGCTATCCAAGGTATCACAGGGTTCTTGCCGCAATTCATCGTAATGCAGAAGGGCAAGGGTGCCGGTGCGCGTCTGCAAATGCTCTTGAAGCAGATCTCCACGAATGATCAGTCTCAGGAGGCTGAGGGTGACTTGATGCCCTTAAGGTGTCCGGGAGACATTGAGTTTCGCGAGGTAAGAGTTCTCTTCACCACCGGAAGAAAGCGAATCTAACGACATAGGTCACATTCTCTTACCCCACAAGGATGGATGAGATTGCAATTCGTGACGTTTCTTTATTCTTCCCAGCAGGAGAAACAACTTTCGTCATTGGTACAAGTGGATCTGGGAAGAGTACCTTGGGTCAGCTACTAGTACGCTTCTATCAGCCCGCATCGGGAAAGATCTTTCTGGATGGTCACGCTCTCGACGAACTGGATGTCCGCTGGCTCCGACAAAACGTCACACTCGTCGAGCAGCATAGCGTTCTCTTCGACGACACCATTCGAGAGAATATAGCGCTCGGCAGCCCTGGCGATAGTCTTAGCCTGCAGGAAGTCGAGGAAGCCATCAAATTCGCTATGCTAGAGCCTGCGGTTCAGGCTCTCCCCGAGGGCGTAGATACGGACCTTGGCATGAAAGGTAGCTCATTGAGTGGAGGTCAAAGGCAAAGGATGGCGCTGGCCCGAACGAAAGTGCGAGATCCTCCTGTGCTAATCCTGGACGAGTCGACGAGTTCTTTGGACTATGTCACCCGAGCTGCCATTCTGCAGTCTATCAGAGAATGGCGGAAAGGAAAGACCACGATCGTCATCACACATGACATATCTCAGATTCACGCGGATGAGTTTCTCTACCTGATGAAGAACTCTGAAGTGGTACAAGAAGGGTATCGCAAAGAGCTTGAAGCGCTACCGGGAGCGTTTCACGACGTACTCGCTGCCCACGAAGCAGCTGAGGATGTAGCGAGCGACACCGACGACGATTATTCCAGCGACGATGAAGACACGGACGACATCCTCTCACTCTATGATGAAGGAGCTTGGCACCAACAAAATGACCCCATGCATCGACCGATGTCTGCCGTCCTGTTTGGTGAAAACGTCCTGTCTTCTTTCCTGAACAGTGGCCGTGATTCGTTCGCCGGAAACGTCATAGCCGGCATAGAGAAGAGGTTCAGCAAGCAGGAACCCATTGAGATGACCACAGTTCCAGACTCAGGGGCCGTTACAGACGAGGTTATCCCCACAGCCATGAAGATGCCACCGGGCAATATATCGGAGCTTCGTACTCTCCAGCTCCGTGATCACCCGTCGAGAGCGTCTTCGGTAGCTTCGAAGAATAAACGATTTTCTGGCGTAGTCTCATACAGTCGTCCAATGCCCATGTCGAAAGAATATGGCTCACAGCGACTTTCTACTTCAAAACAAGCATCACCCCGGAATTCGTACCCAAACTCGCGAAGGAGCTCTCATCCGAACTCTTATCCTGCATCACGTCGCAACTCGCGTTCAAACTCAGATCCACAACATCTCACCAGAATCAGTAACTCCCCAAGGCATTCTGTTCAAGAGCGAAAGCTGTCAAGACGTGAAAGGTTTCGAAACAAGCTAAAGATGAGGCACCTCAATAAGGGCAGTACTTCGGAAGACTCGCTTTCGATCATGCAAATCTTGAAATCAGTATGGCCCATGCTAAACTGGCGTTCACGAATGCAGCTCGTGACTGCCGTCTCCTTCGCAGCGATACATGCAGCCGGTACACCAACGTTCGCGTGGGTCTTTGCGCAGCTCTTAACGACCTTCTACACGACGGAAAACCAGTCCAAGAAGTCGCTCATTTACGCCATGGCCATCCTAGCAATCGCCATCATAGACGGTCTCGCCGTCTACATGTTTTCCTTCACTTTCGACGCCGTCGCCCAAGCGTGGACACACACGCTCAAGGTCGAGGCCATGCGGCGCATCCTCATGCAACCCAGGGAGTTCTTCGACCGGGAAGAAAACAGCATGTCGCGCCTCGCCGAGACACTCGACCATTTCGCTGAAGAAGCTCGCAATCTGCCGGGACGCTTTGCGGGCTTGTTCCTGGTTATTTTCCTCATGATTGGCATTTCGATTACTTGGAGTTTGGTCACGTCGTGGCAGCTCGCTCTTGTAGCGCTTGCGTGTGGACCTGCGCTGTTCATGATCGCGAAGTGTTATAATATGATTAGCGGCCGGTGGGAGAGACTGGCGAACGAAGCGGATGATGTGGTTGGGCAGATCTTGCACGAGACTTTTGTTAATATACGGACGGTGCGATGCCTCAATCTTGAAGAGCACTTTCGGCGGAAGTACAAGGCGGCTACCAAAAATGCTGTCAACGTCGGCATCAAGCGCGCACTGTATTCGGGTTCGATATTCGGTCTCAACTTCTCCGGTGTGCTCTTCGTGGCCATACTGCTCTTCTGGTATGGCGCAATACTGGTATCGAGGAACCAGTACGCGGTCGGCGACATCACAGAGACGTTCTTGATTCTCATGTTGAGCGTCAATCAAATCGCATACATGGGCCACTACATCACACAGGTCAACATGTCGCGCGACGCCGGATCTCGCCTCATCCGCCTCGCACGCATGCCCATCACATCCCACGAACTAGACGGCACAGTACAAGTCCAAGAAGCGGGCGACATAACCTTCAACAAAGTAAACTTCACGTACCCTACGAGAAAAGACGTCCAAGTCCTACACGACGTCTCCTTCAACATCCCCCACGGAAGCTGCACCGCCATCGTCGGCTCCTCGGGCTCCGGAAAATCAACAATCGCTTCCCTCCTCCTCAAGCTCTACCAAACAGACACCAACACCCTCGAGTCCCCATCGCCCCCCTCCCTCCTCATCTCAGGCACAGACATCACAGCCCAAAACACAACCTCCCTCCGCGCCCGCATGGCAATCGTCTCCCAAACAGCCACCATCTTCCCCGGCACCATCGCAGAAAACATCGCCTACGGCCTCGCGCCCTCCTCGCCACTCGCCAGCATCGACAGCGTCCGCGCAGCCGCCCACGCAGCAGGCGTAAGCGACTTCATCGACAGCCTGTCCAACGGGTACCGCACTCTCATCGGCGAGGGCGGAACAGGTCTATCCGGCGGCCAGGCGCAGCGCCTCGCTATCGCACGCGCACTCGTGCGCGACCCGGATATTCTGATTCTCGACGAGGCAACGAGCGCGCTGGACGTTGCGTCCGCGGGTATCGTGCGGGATACGATTCGCAGTCTTGTGCGATCTACGGGTGGTGTGGCGGGTAAGGGTATGGGTAAGGGCACGGAGGCGCGGCGCGACATGACTGTTATTATCATTACGCATGCGAGGGATATGATGGCGATTGCGGAGCTTGTGATTATGCTGGAGAGGGGGAGTGTGGTGGAGCAGGGGAGGTTTGGCGAGTTGAAGAGGAAGAAAGGTGGGGCTTTTGGGCGGTTGTTGAGGGGGGAGAGGGAGGAGGTGCGTGGAGAGTAGTGGTGTGTGTGATTGTGACTTTTGCATTGTGTAGTAATTGTTAATTGTTATGAATTCTTTTTCACGGCAAGTACAGGGTGCTGTGGCTTGCTCTTCGTGTCGCTGATGATGATGCTCAGTATACCTGCGTTGACGAGGAAGAACATGATGCTGGAGATCCACAGGCCTGGGACGAAGGTCGAGTGCCCGTTGAACTCGAGCTGGAAGCCTTGTTGCAGCCAGGCGAATTGGCCTATGATCCAGAGAGCTAGTGCTGAGATGCCAATACGTGGGGATTGGAGGAGTGTTGAGTCGGGCAGGTAGTATGGGAGGAACATCATGTACCAGAGGAAGTACTGTTGAGTTCGTCAGCATGGCGATCAACGGTGGGATGGGAGTTCTTACCTGGCTTGTGCAGACCTTATTGAACGTGACAAACGCAAAAGTCTGAGCAAGCATCGTACTTGGAAGATCTTTCTTCGCCAGTGCAAGTGGGATGAAGACTGCACTGAGCAGCAATTGCGGTACGAAAGCCAGACGCTCGAGCTCGAAAGACGACGAGGTGGCGTGTGGAGACGAGTTCAGGTACAAAAGCGTGTTGTATGGCGAGAAGTTATGTCGGTGGTCGATCCGAATGAGATGGTAGAAGTAGCTGTGCTCCAGGAACGGGTAGCCGTACATGATGTACATGACGATGTTGAGTGCCGCGAAGGTGACGAGGCTGTAGATGGCGAGGGCGATCCGCTGGGGAGTGAGGAAGGCCAGGACCTGTTCGAGCAGAGAATCCGGTTCGCTGGTCTTTTGCCGTTGACTTCCCCTATCGTCTAGCCACCACACGATTGACGTGGCGTAAATGAAGGGGTAGATCTTGAAATGCACCGCGAAGCCCAGCAAGAACCCTGCGATGGCTATTTTCTTCGCCAGTACTGCCCAAAGTAAGGCCGTCACGAAGACGCCTAGTAGTCCCTCGGAACTTCCTCTAGTACTGATCGTTGCGACCATTGGATTCAACAGCCAAATGCTCGCAAATTTCAATGCTCTTTCGTCATCCATCTTCCTGTACTCTTTCAAGATGCGATACATCATCCAGCCAGCTGCTACATCGCCAACAGCAAACAGAACCTTGCCGAAAGAGAACCAAGCTTGACCAGGCCAGACGGTAGGATAGATCATCCATGCGAGTAAGGGCGTGTAGCGGTATGTGTCACGGGCGTATGGCGATTGACCTCTTGAGATGAAGCGAGCTGCTGAGGTGAAGACGTAGTAGTCTATGTCTGTGTACTTCATGGGCGAGTTTGCATCTTGCCAGAGGCCATATAGGAGAAAGGCTGCCCGCAGCGCGACTGATGCCGTGAAGACCTGCTGTGGTGACCGGAAGAAGGATGATAAAGCCATGACAGTGAAACAGTAGATCCAAGACGAGGCCGACAAGAGGAAGCACCCAGAGATCCAACAAGCGCAGATGAGATCATACAAACAGTGTACAAATGAGATGCGAAGCCATGCAGTGTAATCGATGGCAACGGTGTTCTTCGACCAGGGGAAAGAACAGCCGATGCTCACTAGGCTCAAAGAAGGAAGGCACCCCTGTAGCTTCTGCGTTAGCCGCTTGCTCGACGACTTTCCCAAGTACAACACTTTCGCAGACTCATGGGCGGGAAAAGATCACGAGACGAAGCCATGGCGGACGGAAAGCCAGAGCAGCCCCCATCGCGCTTTGCGTCGATGTTTGAGGGATTCAGGGCAGAGCTGGATGAGCATCACGATCGACGTGAGAGGACCATCAAAGCGTCGCGCGACATCACTGCGGCGAGTAAGAAGATGTAGTGAATCAATTCTAGTTTGAAAACGTAGACACTAACGAGTGCAGCATCTTTACTCTGCAAAGGTCAGGACGACAAGCTCAGATTTTCGGCGACTATGCTGATTGAACCAGAGTACGCACTGTCGGCCAGCCAGTCCCTGCTTTCGCCAACAAGAGCAATGCACAATACTGGAAGATTATCGAAGACCAGTACAAGAGCATAGGTGCCGACCTCCAAGGACTGAATGCATACCGCTATGCGTACAACATCACGGGCGGCAACCAGGAATTCATGGAGGCGCTGAGCTTTCAACACTACCTGGAGACGCAGTCCGTCATCCCTGCAGAAGAAGCACAGTCGAAGATTGCTGCTATGTGTGGTGAGGCTGGCACTGTGTTACTCACGCCTGATGACTACATCCTTGGGATCTGTGACATGACGGGCGAGTTGATGAGATTCTCGGTCACATCTATGGCTACGAACGGCCAGCTACCGGCAGGGAAACTAACGTCATCAAACAAGCGCGTCAAGCAGGATGCTGACTCAGAAGATGCCGGTGACAAGATGGACATTGACGAGGAGACTTCACATGCACAAGAGTCACCGAAGCCAAGGACCGTGCTCGACGACCTGCGAGCGATTCGGCTGCAGCTCGAGATGTTCGAGGCGCCGGGCGGGTCCAAGTTTGCCCACGAGCTGGAGACGAAGAAGATGCCGGTGATGCGTGAGTGTGTCGACAAGGTGGAGAAGGCGCTGTATGGGCTTACTGTGAGGGGGTCTGAGAGGCCGAAGGGGTGGATGCCGGACATGGGAGGCGGAAGGCCAGCTGAAGTGGAGAGCTACTGACGTTTGCCACGGGCCGACAAACGCCAATAAGGCTCATAAATACAACTATGAAATGAATACAAACGAGCATTCACATCTATCTTCATGTCATGTGTGAAGATCCTGTGTGGCTCGTGTGGCTGAGACGCTTAGCGCGGGCACCTCAGTGAGTCTGACTGGTAGCGAGGCGTGGAGATTCACCTTTGCACCTCACCACGACGCCGCCGACTATGAGCGCTCCCCATGCCATGCAAACCAGCACCGACAATACTGACTCACTCGCTCCCGCACCGCGACCCCGACCCGGCATGAGTGCAGCCGTAATGGTCACGCCTTGAGACAGCCGCTGCCCGCCCGCCCGTGGATTGTTCTGGCGCCCAACAAACCCACAACCACAACCCGCAGCCCGCAGTCAGACGTCACCTACTACCCACAACGCACTCACTGCCACTGCCCACACTACCCCTCACCCTCGCTCGCCCAAGATGCGCCGCAGCACCTTCCCGCCGCGGACTGCAAAGGCCGAAGCCGTTGCCGCCGTGCGCGCGCCCGAGCCGCCCAAGCGCAAGGTGTTCCACTGCATCGCCGACGACACGGCCCTGATGGCCGGCGTCAAAAAGAGTACCCGCGACGGCATCCGCAAGTGGGTGGCCCAGGGCGCCATATGCCTCTATGTGCCGCTGCACACCCTCGCCCAGCTGCAGCGCCTCAAGATGGGCACCGACCGCGCCCACGCCGAGAGCCGCGAGGCCATGAAGTGGCTCGACGAGATCACATCTGTCCCCGGTGACGTTGCCAACCGCGTGAAGCTGCAGGGCGGCGAGGAGGAGTATGCCACCTGGGCCGAGGTCGGGAAGTACATGCTGCCCGAGACGCTGCTGTCCATGGAGGAGAGCGAGTCGGACGAGGACGAGGAAGACTACCACGAGGACCTCGAGAGCTCGTTCAACGCCCTTGATGTGTCCGACGAGACGTCCATGAGCTCCACCCACAGCATGGTGAGCGCCCCCAAGACGCCAGAGTCGCCCCGCTCGTGCCTGAGCCGCAGCATCAAGTCTGCCGACGAGGCCGAGCACAAGGAGAAGGCTGCCACCATGGTCATAGAGCCGCCAGTCCGCACTGCACGTGACAGCAGCGAGCTGCCTCGCACGGAGAAATCGCCCAAGGGTGATGTCCCTGCCCATCTTCGACCGTTGTTCAACCACATCCTATGGCGCATCAACACCGAGGAGAACCCGGATGCGGCTCTGGAATCGTTCATCCTGCTCACAAATGACCCTGCGAAGCAAGCCCTCGCACAGAAGTTCGGCGTCCGGGCTAAGCGCCTAGAGCAGTTGCGCGATGCCGTGGCTCGCGAGGACCGCGAATATAGGAACCACATGACCATATACGAGCTCGAGAACCAGACCACCGCCCCGACCGCACCCAAAGCCGCCGACCGCCCCAAGTCCAGCTACGTCGCCGAGACGAAGCCCGTGGACAACTCGGACGACGAAGACGTTGTCCTCTTCCAGCGCGCCCCTCGTGGCCCTGCAGCGGCTCAGAAGACCCAGCAAGTCCTCGACCCCAACGACTTCGCCCGTACCAATCAGCACCCCTCTCCGCGTGGTGGACGTGGTGGCCACGTGCCAGTTCGCGGACGTGGCGGTCCACCAGTCTTCCGTGGCCGCGGCAACTTTGCGCCTCGTGGAGCCTACGTAGCTCCCGGCCCAGCCTTCCGTGCTCCGCCTGTCCCTCGCCACGATCCGAACCAGCCTCTCGATCCGAACTCGTTCACGCGCCCTTCCCCCCAAGCCAACAGAGCGCGTGGCGGCCATGGACGCAAGCTATGGGAACCGAACTAGTTGCCCGGTAGAGTGTGTTCGCCACGATGCGAGCAAGAAAGACTCACAACAACGTCTATCTCATTGTCTGAAGAGAACCGTACAACTCGATCGGTAACGGATGATGAACCTCCAACTGAACTTGCACTTCCTACAGAGTCCATGGACACACCTGAGAAACGCAAGAACAGAAAGAGGCAAAGGCGACCGGAACGGTACAGACCTACCACCCGGACATAATCCTAGGGCCGACAGTAGCTGCTCTGGTGTCACTTGCAGCTGCAAAGGTTCATGTCACTACGTCATATGTATGGCGAGTGGCTCCATATACGAAGGAGATGCGGTTGTAAGTGCGCTATGGCACAAATTTTGTTCTTACATTTCCTATCGTCTATCATTCTCGACAAATTTACATGATACGATCATTTTGCTGGGGATACTGGAGGCTTGCAGGCTCGGTAGAATGTCATCTTGTTCTGGCAGTCAGTGGAAGGTATATCAACAGAATATTGTTTTCTTCACACATAATTTCTTCACACGAGACGTTTTCCACAAAGACGTCTGTGGTTGACTCTATCGATGCAAGTGATATTCACGACGGGTTGGTGAGAAAGCAGACACGATGGCTCCAAATCTTAATCTGCATTGGGTCATTGTGAGTTGTAAGAGGATAGTTGTATATGCCAATCGCAAAATGTACGTCATGAATTAGGTAAGCTGCGACATTACGGCTCATCGACCATTCCTTGCTCCCACTTCCCTACTCCAGATGCGCATCCTCTCTCTTCCCAGAATTCGTCGGAAACGCATGCCGGACAGGCTCGTCCTTAATCCCATTCTCCTCCCTCCACTGACTCCGATCAACATCACTAACCCCCGGCCCCTTATACACACTCCCATACAACCCACTCGCCCAATCCGCCCCCACCCCCTCCCTACTCACCCTCGTCGCCCTCCTCTTATACCACTTCCCATACGCCAAAAGATAATATAACCTGAAGCTCAAAAACGCAAACTTATCGCGCTCCAAGTCCTCGGGATACCGCGCGCCCAAATCCACCGCCGCAGCAATACCCGACATAACCGCCACCTCATGCGCATTAATCAGCGTCCACGCGGCCGCGAAGCGCGTGTGCTTTTTACCCTGCAGGAACATCATGAGCGGCACGACGAAGACGTAGTGAGTCCACGAGTGGCAGAGCTGGTGCCACCAGTCCTTTCTGATAATCTTGCTCTCGTCAATCTCGTCGATGCTCCACAGGTGCCCGTCGCGGTCTTTGTTCAGATATATCGTTTGGAACACGTGCGCGTCGAAGGCGACGTCCGGCGGGAACTGGGATTGGTAGTTTGTGCAGTCGAAGCACATTTCTAGCTTGGAGCGGTCTTGTGGGTACATTTTGATGTAGTACATTGGCTTGAAGGATTTCTTGCCCATTTCGTTGCGCGCCGTCTGGTCGTGGGATGAGAGTTTTGTTACGGCTTGCGTGGGGTTGTAGAAGTTCTCGTAGTGGTTTTTCATGTACGTGCTATCCCAGTGCGTGACGGTGATGTCGTCGGAGAATTTAGCGCTGCCGAGGACGTGGCGCTCGCGGAAGGTGGAGGTCGGGGACAGGATGCGTTTGGCGGTGTCGGCGCTGTAAAGGAGTTAGGGGGACGGCTTTGGGGAGTATGGGGGTGGACTTACAGGACGCAGAGGACGAGCTCGTCATAGTGCTCTTCGGTTTCTTCGGCGCCGGCGTCGGCGCCGCGGTCGCGGTTGGAAGGGACCCATGCGCTGTTTGGGTTGTGGTTGTCTTCAACGGGTGTGCGCTTGATTAGTTTGACGGTGATGCCTGTGTTGTCTCGTTTGACCACGCGGGTTATTTCGGTTGAGAGTCTGACGTTGACACCACGAGACTTGAGATCTTCCTTCCAGCGTCCGTAGAACTCGCTGAACTTGGGGAACACGACCATGGGCGGAAGGTTACTTGCGATGCTGACTGGATCCGGTGGGTACCACATGCCGTACGTCGGACTCGTGCAGAGTCGCTCGAGAATGATGCTCGGTACATTTGGCGTTTCGTTGCCGGTTCCGAGGAAAAGGGCGATCATGGGCATGGCGACGGTGTTGGTGAATTCCTCGGAGAACCAGAACATCTTGAAGAGAATCTTGATGGGGATGAGTGCGAAGAACAGCTCGAACCAGCGGACGATCTTGAGCATGCGGTTGAACTTTTTGATTTCCTTCTGGTGGCGGGCGAGGAGCTCGGTGGGGAAAACGTTGGTCCAGAAGGTGTCGTCTTTGCCGAAGGATACCTGGAGATTCACAGGATCCGCATGGTGATTCTGCCTCGCAAACATCGTCATAGTATGATGAAAAATGTAGCTCCCACCCTGCACACCCTGATTCAACCACGAAGCTCCATGCCGCTCTTTATCAATCGGAATCGAGTACGCCTGACCACCACAGTAATCCACCGCATCGATAAGCGTAACGTCAAACTTGTCTGGATGTTCCGAAAGGTGGTGAGCACACGACATGCCTGCAATCAAGTCAGCTCAATGCCAGCCCTCGCAGCAAAAGCGTAACAGACCAGCAGCTCCGGCACCAACTACCAGAACCTTTTTCCTCCCATCCTTGCTCTGTCCATTCGTAGCCGCCATGTTGGTGGTGGGCAAGATGGGATCAGTGTCGCGTGAAAGGCGCATGGAAAAGACGAGGACCAGTGTTTGAGACGTGCGAAGCTCACGACCACGCGCGAGCTCGGTATTTCATTCCACCAGATGCGACATGATAGCTACAACACATGCGTCATGAAAATCCAAAGGCGGTTTAAGGCGTTGCGCGAGGTCGTGCATGCGGAGTGAACCGATCGAGCGGCGCTCGCTAATCGGCGCGGATGCTGCGTCATCGACTTTCTTTGAGCTTGCATGACAGCTTGATCAAGTAGATAACCGTCTGATTTGCACGAAGCAATCGTGTGTTCATTATACTGTACATCACGACTACCAGAATCATATACATGTTGGTGTTCGTGACTGACGAGAGGCACGAAGGTAGCGGCTAGGATCTGAATGACGCTAATCAATTGAAGATGAAGGCCCCGCTAACAAGATCTGAAGATATGCGCAATTGCTAATCGCAATTGATGCCTGAACACCGACTCTGTCATATATTGTGCATCCCACTCAACGTCCTTGCTGTCCAATCATCAACCTCGTTGGCAACAGGATTGAAGTACCCGCTGTACACAGGGTCCGACGCGGGCCCTGGAGTCGGCAACCCGCCCACAGCCTGATTGAGGTCGAAGAAGTCCAACCCCAGATTCGTAGTGGCGTTTGCAAACCAGTCGTCCTCGATATCAGTGATGCCGATATTGTCTTCGTCCGCTACCGATTGTGGCTCCAATGTAGGATCGAGTGGTTGCCCGGGAACGACAGGCTTGTCGCACACACCTGTCATGCTGGCAAATTGCATGGCGATGCGGCTGAGGATGCTGTAGGTCGGCGCCAGCTCCTTCAGTCCGCGGATTTTGTCCAGTATCGATCGTACTGTGGCTTTCCTGTCCATGTCGTATGCAGAATCTTGTTGCTGCTTGGGCCGGGCAAGGAAGTCGGCACTTGCGATGAGGACCATGTGAAAGACGTAGAACAGATCGAGGGCCCCGCCGATGACATTAAGGTTGGAAGCGTCCACCATGCATTGTATACTACGATGAGCCGATTGCACGCAGTCTTCGGCCAGTGCCAGGGTCGTCTGCCAGTCTTCTGATGGCGGTGGGTGTCGGTTTTCTAGGTAGGAGATGTTCCTCTCGACTTTCGCGACGAGGAAGTCGCGTGTAATGATGCATCGCGTATAGAAATAGTACATGTGCAACAGTAGAATCCTTACCTTTTGGTCGGATGCAGAAGGCAAGTGGTCGACTGAAAGGTTTCGGGGAATAGTCATGATGAACTCGTCGCACTCTCGCAGTAGTGTGGAGGCTATAACCACAGTTGGTGATCGTTCTTCGCCAGTCCTTGTGTCGAAGTACGCTCTCTGACGCATTGTGTGAGACAGCTTGATCATCTGATAAGCGCAGTCCATGTATTCGGCGGACGGGATCTTCTGCTCAAGCATATTCGCATCTGGAACACGCATGAGGATCTCATTGTCGTCGATGCTAGAGGGGTATGTACGAAGTCAGTGAATGTCTCACATGCAGTTCGTACATGGACCTCTCTCACATAGTCGGTCGCCCAAGGATACTGCACAAGGTCTTTTCGAATATGTATATCGAGTACCACACTTGTCGGCGCGTGTTTCGCTCAATCGGGTCGAACTCCATGTTGGTGTTATCTCTGTGTATGCCCATCGTAATTGCCTTTCAGGTCACCGTCAGTGCGTGCAGGATATGCTCAGTGAGGTTCACTGACCATGCGAGCCCCGAGACCAATGAGCAGCCACGAGGTGCTCTTCTGCCCAATTACACGATGGTACGAACTGATCAACACCAAGGCTTGGACATTTGGTAGTGACGTAGTCACGATGAGCCGCCGGAAATAGGTTTTGACGAAACTGAGGTACTTGAGCTGTAGTATATGAGCTTGCTCGGGGTCGTGCTCGTGCAGCTCATGGCACCCAAAGTAGAAGATCATCGCTAGACAGATCAGCCATCCCACGTCTGCGGAGTCTTTTAGTTTCCCCTTCTGTCGCGAGTACATTGCTTCCAACTTCAATTGAAACATGCTCCTGTGGAATAACGGAATGTGAATGTGAACTTGGTCGAAGTATGCGGATACGAGGGCATCTGTGAGCGGTCGAGATGGTAATAGGTCTGCTATTGTGTGGAAACGGCCATGTTCCGATTCCCATCGATCGTCAGTACCCTCCATTTGTGAAGCTGATCGCTTCTTCCCTGCCCCAGACCGTGACCGAGGCCTAGAAGCATCCGACGGAATCAAATACTCTTCGTCTGACGGATTGGTACTTCTTGGGCGCAGAGAAGGATGTGCTCTATGTGGTATCTCCGAATCAGGCGATATCGATCCCAGCGCTGCCTGGCCTTCCACTGCGCCAGCAGACTGACAGCGTGCCACCAACGCCCGAATTGTGATTGCAATTCGGAAGCTACTGGAGGGACCAAAGTAATGCGACGTTCCATGCCGGGTCGCCACCAGGTCCTTGGAATGTTTGGGAGGTTCGTGTATTTCCGAAAACGGATTGCGCTGTTGCTGACTCGTAGTGGACCCAGTTGAGGTGGTATGAGTCGACGGACTTGGATGATAGCCCGTCATTGAAGGTTGGCGTGGGGTTTGATGGGTACGCATAGACGACTCAGGCAGATCTTGATACTGTGGGTATTGTGCAGCCTGGCTACCGTCGTTGAATATGTCGGCGGGCGTATAGTCGTCAGTTGCTGGCATTGGAATGTCTCGTGCGGCAGCTAGTCGGAAGATAGTGTTCAGGTCCTGGATATTCTCCTGGGGAAACAGCCCTTTGACCAAGGCTTCAAGCGCTCGATACCGCAGGCTCAGTGTCTCTACACTGCCGTAGACACGCTGCTTTCGAGGGAGCTTTGATTCGCATTGAACCCCACTCATCCTGCAATCCGTACATGGCTCGTTGGGACTATCGCGGATGCATCGTGCTCTTCGAAGTTTGCAACGATCACAGCTGACCAGTGCTCTTTTGCGAGGCGCTGACGAGTCTGCTTTGGCCCGGCGTTCCGACATTTTCTGAGAGGACGGCACCTTCAGGCTGGATCGGATGAGGTCTCCAGACGGGTTGAGAAAGCACCAGATATGCCGCCGCCGCAAGTGTTCAAGATCATATTGAGAGAGGTGGCAGGAGGCTCCGGTAAGAGATGTGCCTGCGGCGATAAAGGGACAGGTAACATCGTCACTGAGGCGCCGGAGTACACTCCGTCAGGCTGCACGGGCAGGCAAACTTACAACCCGGACTTTGGTAACCCAAAGATCATGTTATCACACGGCAACAGGAAGCATCGGCGCAACCGCATCGGCGCAGTTTTCGATCCCACGTTCATTGCTGCGAGTGGACGACGGCACGTGTCACGTTGTTATCAATTTTAACGAAGAGGAATTGTGGGCTTGAAGAGTTGTACTGAAAAGAAAGAAAGGAACCATCTGTCCGGGTGATTTGACCTTAGCGTCCGCGGCACGCGGCGTGCGGCAGGAGCTTTAATCTTCGGGTCTTGACTCGCGGAGAAGCGACCTCCGGACTGGCGCGGCCAACCCTACCAATATAAGTCCTTCCAAGCGCTACCTAGCATAGGTACTATGGACGATGATGTTGAAGTGTGTGAACGTAGGATGTAGCCATCCGAGAAGCCACCTCGCTCAAGAAGGTTTGCACTGCCCCCATAGACGGCAACCTTATTGCGTTGGGTACGCAGGTGCAGTGACATGACCGGCTTGCCCATTGAACGACTACTCATAACCAATACGTTATTGGAGAGCCCCAGACATGACCATAAGTTGTCATGTGAGGGGTAGACACAAGAGTCCCTGCTGATTTGTCTGGTAATTTGTTGATCATTGTCTTCTCAACTCAACTCAATAGTACTATTACATGCGTATATTACCTCACTCTCATAGCTTCATTCCTAGTACCTTGTGCACGCGCAGCGCCTGCCGAATGCTCAGATCAAGCATGATCTCCTCGCTTCCACCTGGGATAGCATATGCTCTGACGTCCCTGTACAGCCTCTCGACCTTCGCACCCTGACCACCACGGCTGTAGCTTAGCCCACCAAAGATCTGGCTCGCCTCGCGCGCGCAGAACTCGAAGGTTGTAGTACTCTGCGCCTTCAAGCCGGCGATGGCGCCACCAAGTTTGAGCATGGCCTCCATGTCGTCCATCTTCTGTGCTTGGTAGACGAGGTTCTCGAGCCAGTTGTACGAGGCTTCGATCTGGCGCGCCATGTGTGCGAGCTTGAGACGAATGACGGGGTGGTCAATGAGACGCTTGCCGAACGTCTTGCGCTTGTGTGCGTACTTCACGCTCTCCTCGTAACAAACACGGGCGAAGCGCACACTCTGAATGATGATGCCGATGCGCTCGTGGTTGAAGTTCGTCATAACGACCTTGAAGCCCTGATTCTCTTTTCCAATGAGGTTTTCTACCGGAACCTTGACATCCTCAAAGGTGATATAAGTGGTGCCTGACGACCACACACCCTGACAGTTGTTAGTTTGGGTTAAGACTCCTGTCACATGATATGTTTACCTGGCAGTCCATGCGGCGGGTGGACACGCCGCCGGCAGAGCGCTCGATGAGAAGGACGGAAACGCCGTTCATGCCCTCTCCGCCAGTTCGTACGGCGGTGGTGAAGTAATCTGACCAGATGCCGTTGGTGATCCACTTTTTCTCTCCATTGACAATGTAGTGCTTGCCATCTTCGGACAGCTTCGCTTCGCACGTCAGATTGGCAACGTCACTTCCCGCATCTAAAGAGAGATTAGTTTGATATCTTGTGAACTCGAACTGTCAGAAGCTTACCTGGCTCTGTGATCGCTAAGCAGATACGTGTCTCTCCACTGAGGAGACCTGGGGCAATGCGCTTGACCAATTCAGGCTTGCCAAATTTGAAGACGGGCGGTGCGCCAATGCCGTAACCACCGAGCAAGTTCCAAACGAGACCACCGCTGGCAGTACGAGAGAGCTCGTCAGTGACAATAAGCTCGTGGAAGTGATCCCATTTCTCCGGCGGTACGCTCTTGACCCTCTTGTCTGTGTATTCTGTTGGGAAGTGCATGCCGAGCAGACCGGCAAGGTCTTAAGGTAGATGTACGAAGTCAGTGCTTGTCTCAGATCAGATACTTCGTACGGAGATGTTACGTACATCCACGCTCGCCCAGATCCTTAAAAATCTCGTCAGGGACACTCTTTGCCTCGTCCCATTCAGTAACATAAGGCATGAGCTTGTCTTCAACCCATTGTCTGACCTCTTCGCGGAGAGCCACGTGCGTTTCGTTGTAGTAGGGCGAGTGGTATGTCTGGTACCACGACGGGTCTGCGTAGGGGACGATGTCGCCAAAAGAGTCGAATGGTTCGGACTCTTCGGCCGCTGCGGGCGTAGGCATAGGCGCGATTGCGCCAGAAACCGCCTCCGGCTTGACCACGTCCTTGGTCTCCTTCTTGTCCTCCTTCGCATCAGTCTTCGGGGTAGCCGGCGGCGCGGCTTTTGTGTCTAGCGAGCCAACCTTAAGATTTTGGTACTTCTTGAGGATGCTGTCATTGTGATACTTCCAAAACTGCTTGGAAGCATCTTTGCCAGCTACGCGCGAGAGGACTGAGGCACGTCAGATGGTGAACTGAAGGATCCCGCGTTATACATACTCTTCTTTCCACCGGGGTGCTCTTCCTGGAAGTCGGTGAGGTCGTAAACGTCTTCGTCCACGATGATGTACAGGTCTTTCGCCGTCTTGTGCGACGCGACGTCTGCAGCTGAAAAGCGCTTCGACATAGTAACAAGGAATGTGAGGAAGATGTGGTTATGCAAGAGGTAGAGTACAGGATGATCACAAGACAAAGGGGGCCCACAGGACGTTATAACGCACTCGGCGGTTTGTCGTAGTCAGTTTCATACCTTTCACATGTCAGAGCCAAGAGTCTGGGGATGCTGCTAAAAAGGGCCCACAGAGCCGCAGGTAGCGCATCTCGGGGTGCAGCGGCCGCTGGCTTGTGATCTCGTGAGTGAAATGTATTTGCTGCAATTGGCTGCTAGACAAACACCGGCTGACGTGGACTGTTTTGAGGTTGGTATGTTGAAGACGTCACTGACAAAGTACCGAGGCATTTGCTCACGTGGTCTGCGAACCTGGGGATGGTGCCAAATAATCTTTTCACGAGCCAAACGCTTCACAAGATACATAAACAGCCTCGCAAACAACACCTACGATCAACAAGCATATGTTGCCGATCTTGACACCTCGCACAAGAATTAATGAAGCTGGAGCTATACATGAGGTCGTCTCTTTGGCTAAAATGCCGGGCGGAGCTCCTCCGCTTCAGCCCACCATGACGGATGAGTGTCTAAGCAAGCGTGTAAATACATATGTAACAGATACGCCAATATCTGTATCTAGAGCTTCGCAAGCCACTTATCGAAACACACGATGCCAGGCGAAGTTCAGATAAAGAAGGCTTCCGACATCAAGGCGCCAAACGGGCCTCAGACCGAAGGCATGATGCGCATGCCAGCTATAGTTGGAAAGTCCGTGTTGGTTCGGTAGATCAGATCCTACAGTCCGACCAGATTTGTGCCACAGGTCAGAGTAGCGTTAATAATCACGACTTCGAGTTCTGCTGCTGTTAATCAGCATTGATGATCGCAAAGCCTCATTCCGCGTCAGCAGTTCATCACCATGGCGAAGAGGGTACGGCTTGACCCTTGCACCCTTCCACCTTCCCAACCTTCTACCACGAAGTACCACAAAGTACCACAAAGTACCACGAGTCCAGATCTGATGCATGTCCAGACACAATCGTATACGCAGCGGGCGGTTATGGTGCCATCGTGAGCGGGCCAAACAGCTCGATGCGACAAGAGCTTGCGCCAGGCGACTTTGCCCTCATTCCAGCGTATGCAGAGCACCAAGAAGTCAACGATAGTGACGAGGATGTGCGCTGGATAATCAGACGGGGTGGGCGGAGCCCAGTTGTTCACAATCTTGAGGACTGGGGTAAATCCCAATAGCGGCGGCGGAACAGAATACTTGCTGATGGCACACCGGTGTGAAGTAATCCAAGACCGTGAACGGTCCAAGTGGATTTAGAGATTTATCTAGGAGAGGTCTTCATAATGCACGCCAAAGGTGAGCTGACACTCGTCGAGTGGTTGGTTACGAATTAATACAGACTGTGTCTTTCAATTGTCACACTGGGGAAACACATGCCGCATGGGCAAGGCTCACGTCATAGCACTTGAGCGCCTCGCTGTAGAAGCAGCCACTAACATGTTAAAGTTGAAGTTTTAATTGGTCAAATGTACGGCACGCTAGCGTACAACATGCAGCTGCCGAAGCGTTACAGCGTCACTTCATACCTGATTGCTTTTCAGATTACAAGACGACATCTTTATACTTGCTTGCAACGAGCCAACAGTTGTATTACTAACTCTACGTTTAGGCCGGACTGATCACCTCCAGCGAGTTGAGAGCAGGCAATCCCATTTACAGTATTCACGGACTATATATACAATCCGTGCACAACATGCGTTCCCTCGAGTTGACTGCAACGGCTTTGTGTCTGGGAAAGGTTGTAGCAGATTGTGCCATAAAGAACAGTGACTATGTCAACGTCTTGTAAGCATCAACCTCGCATTACTACCAAACACCTGAGCTCACCTATGAAAGCCAAGGCACAAAGGCCGGCGGGAACAGATTCCCTGGTGTGGTCGCGACTCCATTCGCAATGGTCAAACTCGGTCCGGATGTCGAGTACGGAAGAACAGACGCGTACTCGGGATATCTTGCGGATGGTAGCATCTGGGGCTTCTCGATGATGCATGAATCAGGAACAGGCGGAGCGCCGAAGTATGGAGTGGTTTCTCAAATGCCTGTGCTGGGCAACATCACAGATCCAACAGCCAACTTCTCGCAACCTCGAGCGTCGCCAGATCAGGGAACAGTTGGCTACTACAAATCCTCATTAGCGAACGGCATTCTTGTGGAGCTTGCTGCAACCGAGCATGCTGGTTTGTATCAATATTCATTTCCGGCGAAGAAAAGTGCATCAGTCGTGGTAGATGTGTCACATGTCTTATCAAGCTTCAGAGGGTTAGGATGGGAACAGCATTACTCCGGAGGAAGCTTTGAGCTGTTCGATGACGGACACTACACGGGCTCCGGCACCTACGACAACGGTTGGAACTTGTCGCCAGATTGGACCATATTCTTTTGCGGAAAGTTCGATCAGCCAGCAGCGCATTCATATACTTTCATTTCGAAAGAAAACACAACAAACTCCAAAAATGGAGCCTCTTCCATCTCTGGTTCTGAAAGACTCGGAGGCGTCTTTACCTTCGCTAGTACGAGCGTGCGATCTCGAGTGGGCATCTCGTTCATCTCTACAGCCAAAGCATGCGCCAACCTCGACAATGAGATCACGTCCGAGACCTCACTTGACGCGCTAGTCTCAAAAGCACAAGATAGATGGAATACTGAAGTCCTTAGTAAACTCCAAATCTCTTCGACCAATACGAGGGACCTCCAGCTCCTCTACAGCTCGATGTATGGCATGTTCCTCATTCCATCCAACCGCACTGGAGAGAATCCACACTGGAATGCCACCGAGCCGCATTTCGATGATGTGTTCACCTTTTGGGATACGCACCGCTGTTACACCCCGCTCTTCCAGATTGTCCAGCCCACGGCGTACGAGGAATTTATTCGATCTCTAATCGACATATGGCGCTTCGATGGCTTCATGCCGGATGCACGGTCGTCGAACTTCAACGGACGTGTGCAGGGTGGTTCAAACGCCGATAACGTTTTGGCCGACGCTTATGTGAAAGGCGTGCGAGGCGCTGTGAACTGGACCGATGGCTTCGCTGCTATGCAGACTGACGCAGAAGTTGTACCACCGAACAACTTTGATCCAAAGGCCCCAGAATCTTCAACAAAGGAGGGTAGGGGTGCGTTACCGGATTGGTTGGAGTATGGGTACATCACACCACACTTCACACGCGCTGTCTCGAGAGCTGTTGAGTACTCGACGAACGACTTCGGACTGTATCAGGTTGCTAGAGGGTTAGGTAAGACGGCTGAAGCACACACATACCTCGATCGCTCGCGTAACTGGCGCAACCACTGGAATCCTAACGCCACTTCTGAGGGCCACGCCGGCTTCATGGTACCTCGCAACGCAAACGGCTCGTTTGTGCCACAAGATCCGCAAGATTGCGGAGGATGTTACTGGGGCGATGCGTACTATGAGGACAACGCGTGGATCTACAGCATGAATGGTATACACGACACCGCCGAGTTGAAGAGGAGGGTGGGTGGTGACGAGCGTTTCGTAGATCGCCTGGACAAGTTATTCGAGCTTGACATTTTCGATGCCGGCAACGAACCTGGATTCACGAGTCCGTTCTTGTACAACTTCGTCAGGGGAATGCAGTGGAAGAGCGTGGAGAGGAGTAGGTACATTGGCAACTTATACAACGAAAGTGAGACCGGGTTGCCTGGTAACAGCGATGCGGGGGCCATGGAGAGTAATTTGCTGGTAAGTCATCTCGAATCAATCTAGTCTAGACGTGACTGACGTGCAAATACAGTGGCAGATGATTGGCCTCTGGCCGTTGACAGGTCAAACAACGTTCTTGATCGTTGCTCCGTGGTTCGATGCCATGAGCATCAGTCTGGGCGAGAACAAAACACTGCACATTACATCGGCCGGCGGTAACAGAGAGTCGGCGTATTATGTTCAGAGTTTGAAAGTCAATAGTCAACCGTGGAACAAACAATGGTTAGCCTGGGACGACGTCTTTGCTCAAGGAGGGACGCTGGAGTATGTGCTTGGGGATAACCCGACAGCTTGGGCGACAGGAGAACTACCGCCGAGTCCCGCGTCTTGAGATACGGTGTAGTGAGGATACACGACATTGTCGAATGTATTGATCGTCCGTCGACGATGTTCAGACGCCATAGCCCAGATCTCATTGCTTGCGTGCGGGTTTGCATGTACATTTCAATGCCCCGACTGAGAGATTGGACCTCCTCGCATAGATTGCATGCGTACTTTGCCTGGAGCTAGAAAAGGCTGGAGAGTGAGATGCAGAGTGATTATATGGCTCGTGTTAGGCTGAGGCTGCATCATGCCCACTCCCACTTTAAGTGAGTCGATAACATTGCAGTAATGGGCCTTGGCAATGCCTTGATATCGAGCAACCGGCCACGTAATACGCAGCAGAAGAAAGCTCGGTTTATTGAAACAGGTAAAGGCGCAGTGGCCGGTGAGGCAGCAGAAAGCGACGCCATCTCGGTTGCTTTTCCACACCCGAAGGACTACGCGGATAGTGGCTTACAGCACCAGCAATTGTGTCCTGCGACCACATGCACTACCGGAAGCCATCTGGAAAGCACATGGAAACCTGTTTCTAAGGATAGTATCATAGCGCTGACGAGGTACGATGGCGCCGGAGTGAACCCCTTCCAAAGCAATGGCGAGATTTGTGCTTGTTTGGCATCGTGAACTCGATGCCACCGATCTGTGTCTGTTCATCGATGATGAGAGTTGCAAGGCCACCATAAACTGACGCTTACAGACATGCGCTTGAGGACAGATTGTACGCGTGAGCCGGATGGAGCGGCCAGATTTTTTCACGGCGCCTGCTATTCTGGGCGAGAGCGATCACAAGCGTGCTTGATCATGAGCAGAGTTTGCGATGTAGAATTGACTTGCAAAAAGAAGCGCTGACCTTAGGATCTATAGGTAGATTTCCGATAGTGCGGACAGTAGACCAACACGATGTACATGCGGCTCATGTCAAGTCACATCTGTGCATCGGTCGATGCGGAGGCTCTCGGATAGAGCTCTAGGCCGCGGTCCAGCATAAACATGTTCAGCGTCTGATAGTGTGGAGACGGGAAGTCTCTAATTGTTGATGGCTACGTCATCTCCAAATTCCTAAAGAGTAGACAGGAACATGCTTCCATGCGAACATCGTACTGTAGAAAGGATGGTGTTCTAGAATGCATTTCCTGCACCGTGGTTGAAGTGGGCTTCCAGAAACCGAGGTCCACTTATCCGACGGAGAATCTTCGATGTCAAAACGTGCATCGTCGATGTTGGATTGTATTTAGAGCGCTGCCAATTAGATCGCATGCTTATAAGAAGAGCAAATGGCAGAACAAAGCTAACTTAACTGATGCGTGGGACTCGAAGGATTTGTAGGCGAGCACAGCAGAACTGAAGCAACCCAAGATATGCCAGTGCGTGGATTTTCGTGTCAAAGATCAGACACAGGAGATGGGGAAAGTGCTGATGGTTTTCTCTTACCTGCTGGCAAACCTGGTGGAGCTTCACGACGGTGTCGATAAGATCAAAACCAGAGCTTGCTCCTTCGCTCACCGGACGGAACATCGAGAAGTCGAGCGATCTGGTAGCGCAACTCATGCGCACTTGTCTCGGAACTGGGGGACAACCCGCGAGCATCAAACAAATACTTCTGCATCGCGAGAGTGCCATCTTTCCTAATCACCGTTGATCGTTTGAGTTCCCGCAGAGGTCGTCATCGACGATCGTCCTACCCGTGCTAAGATTGGCTGCAACTCTGACACCCATGATCCGGACGCAGGGATCGACATGTATGACATCGGGGATCGATTTCTGTTCATCGAAAAGTAGAATTTCGATGCCTGTGGAGACGCGCTTATGGTGGTACGACAGGATCATCTGGGTGGCAGGCACGCGTCTTGTGGAGCATGATGTACACAGGCAGCTGCCCTGCGTGATCAGTCGTGGAACATGGCGCATACATGTCTCATTGGATGCAGGGCCGAACACAATTTGGGCCGAGTTTTGGGTACACAATCTGAATGTTCTCGCCGCAGGGTCAACTCATGGTGCTTTTGTATCAATCTAATACGCCAGCACTTTCAAAAGTAGTGTGAAGCGTGTGCAGGGTGAACAGATTGATTAAGAAGCGAGCTTGCCCAGTATCACAAGACTGAATTTGGAATGGAATTTGAAGAAGAAAAAATCGTATGTGCATTATCCACAAATCAAGCAGACTACATGAACAAACTTCGGCCGTGACGGGGTATCAAATGTCGTATCAATAGCAGGCCAGCTGTCTTTGTGTTGGCACTTAGATGAAGCCCAGCTTCTTTCTCGTGGCCATTCGCATTGCACCGGGGTATTCTGAGCCCAGCTCTTTGTGACCGGCCACTCTCAACGCTCGTTCTGTGAATGCTTCCAGGCGCTATGAGCGTTCGCGTACCAGCGACACACCCCATGCAATCCTTCAACTGGCGTGTTGAACTCCATGGTTGGTGAAGCGTCGTGCGACTGTGACCGTCGTATACTGGTCTTTGACATGTAAGGGTAACGCACAGGCCTAGTCAGGAAGGCTGACGGCTTCGGTTTCGGTATGTTGAACCAATAATGTAAGAGTGATCAGGTCAACTCAGTTCAACCAGCGCTGTAACCGACCATGCGGGCGCAGTGGCTACAATAGTGGATATTTGTGCCGAATTGAATCATCCCAATGAGGGACTCGCGGCGACAGCGACAGCAGCAGATAGTCGATGGGGAGGTTGCACTGCTACTCCGTGACGAGGAGTTCGAGGAGGTAGAAGAAGAGGATGACGAGCCACTACTGCCACGAGGCTGTAATGGTTCCGCGGCAGGACGGTGGACTTGATGGGCTGCGGCAGTTTGCAGCTGGAGCAGACGCGAAGCGTCGCCAGACTTCGACATCAGCTCGAGAGGTGAAGCAGGTACTGGGCGGATAGCTAGCAGCGGATTGGTAGGCTCGGCGAATGTGTGTGGAGAGTACTCGGATACTGGAGTTATATCGGGAGTTTTGATGCTAAAGTGCGAGGAAGAAGAAGGCACGACGATACTGAAGTAGCAAGAGGGCACGACGTTTGAGTAGTCGTCTGGGTGATCTGCGTACATGGTAGTGTGGGTACTTTGTCGTATGGAGGATGACGAGGGTTGCTGAATCACGCCTCAGTAGAGCATCGTGGGCTGTGGCACATATACATATGCTTAGCAAAGGGCCCCCGCGATCGGTCGATCCTCTGCGGACGCTGCGGATGCGTGATTGGGTTTGGGAAAAAGACTGCGACGCTTGGGGGCATGATTTGCCCAGTGTGCCGGGTCTGCGCATGCCAGTCTTTGCGTGGAGAAACGATCGCCCAAAGCCTGCGATTGACATGGTGTTCTCGATGCTCGGCCCATTTCACATGCTCTCCGGCCTACTCTCCGCCAATCAAAAGCCCCGCGCACTCTACCTGCCATCTCGATCGAAAATGCAAACAACCACGGGCAGTTTGGCCGCAGCCTGCGACATTGGCATGTCCTTGTCGGCCACGGGTTTCCACGGCGGGCCGGTCACATTCAGAGGCCACGTAAAGCAGTCGTGGCCCAGCAGTTGCAAAGTTTGATTTGACCACACCACACACGGCGCCGGTCGCTGACACACAGCCTCAGAAGGTTGCGCTTGCGCATTCTGTAGTTTCGCAACGCACCACAGGCTGCACAAACTTTTCAATGTCGCTCATTATTCGAACCATGTTCCCGTCCCGTCTGTTCCCGGTTCCGGCTCAGCAGACGACGTTCTTTCACAATACCCCTCAGACACTACCCGGAAAAGGCCATCGCACCTAATGCCTATCAGCTAGCGCTTTTTACTGCCCCGAACTTCACGACATGTCTTGCGTTTGGCACCCTAAATCCTCACGATTGCTGCTGTCACGGCCCGTACCGCACCAAGTCTAGATTCGCCAGTGGCCAGGCCCTTCCTCGAACCACGTCGCGAAAACAGCAAAAACAGCCAGTCCCCTTTCAAGAAAGGAAGACACAAGCGCAAACATGCCTCGAAACCCCGCATTCTCATTCATTCAGAGGCCAGACGCCTACCCCGAGCAATCTATAAAGGACCATGTACCGCCTGCATCAAGCCAAACATGCCCCGTCACTCTGGCGCGCTCTACACTCGTGGATTGGGCTGCGTGACTACTTCCCAGGTTCACGATCTGGCCATGCTGCAAGCTGAAAGCGTTCGGCAGGCGCAAGACCCGGAAACCTAGACGCTATCGCTATACACGCTTCAATATCCATTAGGATTCTCGTATCAATGTGCTACTGTACGGCGCCCGCGGAACATCCGCAATACAACCTTTGAGATACGGGACTTGCCGGGCTGATCAAGGCATGTGTGACTGATACTGCGCGATCGAACCGTGGTAGCAGTAAGCCCGCATGCTCTACGCGCAGCCATCGAACCATACAGGAAGGAAAAGATGACATGTCACGAGTTCGATACAGAGGGCGCTCGTGGCCTGGACTCTAGCCGACAGGGGCGTCTATGCAAATGAGGCAGCAACGTGCATCGTGAACAGCTCGGTCCTGACCAAAATCAACAGGTGCCATGGTTCCAGCTTCCAGAGTGCAAGTGATCAGTAATACATCGATGTGTTACTCTGCTATGGTCGCATTTTAAGAGCCCCTTCTGGCCGAGGAGCTCAAGATGACTGTGGCTCGCTTCATTTCTGGAGTGCCAAATAGACCGCTGGACTACGTCTACCCCATCGCTGCCACAGGGCAACAGATCCCAGCACCAGATAGATATCAAGGTCCCAAACTCTTCTCCATATAGCCACACCTCAATTGGTACGGAGTGCTATGGAACGTGACGGAGTGACTGGCCACATCGTGACGAACATGCTTGCCCAACGCCTTGCAGACCTTTAGATGAGCTCCATTCTAGAACTCGAAGCCTCGATCGTTGACTCACGATCGGTGATCGAACACACGTTGCTACCTGGAGTCTCTGCGGCGCACAACTCCCGGAGAACAAAATCATTCTTACAAAACAATACGTTGTTCCAGATTATGACACTTTCTCCTCAGCAACTCTTAGCTTTAGTATCTGGGGAGTTGACACAAATAACATACGTGTACCTTAAAAATGGATTAAGTTACTCATATTTCTCACTGCAAGAATTTGTAGTAAAGATTTCCTGTCCTATTGCTTACAACACCAGGAATAGCAGTTGCTGGCCTTGTTCAGGCACAGTATAAAATGGCAATGGGCTAGCATAGTCTGGCCCCTATGACCTTCAACGTTGGTCAGCGCAACTTAGGAGGAATGGATGCACGTGGTTGCACTTGGTTGATGGCCTCTAGTTCCATTTCAGCCGCACGTGGGAAGTAGATCATGCGCACAGCATGGAACTTTAAGTACAACCTGCTGCCACCAATGTGCAGCTCATGGTAGTCCGATGTCACCTTCTCAAAGATATCTCGACCGTTTATCGACAATGGCGCATGGCGCATAAGGCTGCGTGGGTAATCTGACTGCCGCAGAGATGCTGCATCCCTCACCCAAAGCGGCGGACCGGCAAAGAGCGCCGGAGCGCCGTATAAGAGGTAAGTAGGACGAGTCAAAGCCTGCCTATTTTGTACTTCACCCTGCGCCGTCCGTTGAAATAGCAAAACAAAGTTCAGTAGCCGGGGTACGTCACTTTCGTCACAACGTCCCGCCCGCAAATTGATACGGCGCAGCCCCGCCATCGCCTCTACATACATCACCACACCACCTGTTGCGACTTACCACGACACTCATACACAGTCTACACGCCACTGTCAACATGCCCAAGCCACCGAATCTGTACGCCTTCGAGGGCGCTAGCCAGCTTGCCGCAAGCCTCCGGACATACGTGCTCGACGCGCAAAACAGTTCCGTCGACCGCCACAACGTCTTCCGCGTCGCCGTTTCGGGCGGCTCGCTGCCCAAAGTGCTCGGCCAGGCACTGCTGGAGCAGTCCAATGACGACTGCAAGGTGCAGTTCGACAAGTGGGAGATATACTACGCCGACGAGCGCGCTGTGCCCCTCGACCACGAAGACAGCAACCACCGGCTTGTGCAGGAAGAGCTACTGAATAAGATCCCCAGCGACATGGGCAAGCCGCAGGTCTTCCCCATCGACGTCAAGTACCTCGACGATATACAGGAGCTGGCCGACCAGTACGAGCAGACCCTCGTGAGCCGCTTCGCCGCCAAGGACAGCGTGCGCATTCCCATCTTCGATCTGATTCTGCTGGGCTGCGGGCCGGACGGGCACACATGCAGCCTGTTCCCTGGCTCGCCCCTCCTGCGCGAAAGCGATGCCTGGATCCTGCCCATCTCAGACTCGCCGAAGCCGCCGCCCAAGCGCATAACGCTCTCGCTTCCTGTGGCGTCTCACGGTCTGAAGATCGGCTTCGTGGCCACTGGTGCGGGCAAGAAGGATGTGTTGAAGCAGATCTTTGATACGGAAGAGGGACGGCAACTACCGTGCGGGTTGGTCAACGAGAATGCGCAAGAGCGAGTCAGCTGGTTTGTTGACTACCCGGCGATTGAGGGCGTGTCATACCCAGCTCGTCGTGGAAGTCTGTAGGCGGAACCACCGGTGCTGAGGGGGAGGCTACTGACGAGCAGGCATAGTGGTCTGCCCACGAGATGGTTATGAATAGATAACGAATGCAATGAATCATGCCCTGCCAGATCTCGTTGTACGGAAGGTGTTGCATTTCAGCCAACAGGCGTGTGCCTAGGACATCAAGCACGAGGTCTTGTGCTTCTTCGAGTCCTCCTATTGATCCAGCTCTGAATATGATGTGATTCCATCAAACACAAGTCAGATTTGTTACAGGTATTCGAGCAGGTTCAATCGGCTTCCTAGATGCTTAACCCATGAAGAAAAGGCAGGGTCATTGCGAGTCCCAGTGGTGCGTCTTACATGGCTTCGAACAAGGTCGCGTTACATTGATTCTACTGCTGTTAGTGGTTACTTTCAGCTCAATACTGTCATGTCTAAGGCTGAAAAATTTAGACACGCACGCCAGGTTTTTCGATACGAGAACGTGTCGAAATCGCAGCACAATTGAACATAAGTAGCATACAGACGTATCTTTATTCTTGGATCACCGTTTTCGCGTTCAGCAGCATGCCCTGAAGGGTGGCACAATGCCCACGGAGCTAGCCTAAATTAGCGCCTTGGCTTGGCTAACAGGCTGTCTCCACCACAACGAAAGCATGCACAGAATGCACCGCACGCATCAGTACCAATCGCCATCACATCTCGAACGAACGGAGCCAGGTATCACAAGTTAATCCCAATTAAAGATATTCTGGTCATCGTCGACAGAACTTCAGCCACCTGTGTGCTGCCGTAGCGTGTTTACTCGTGTTTACGATCTTTCATGCTGCACAAACCCGCAACGTCCTCAAGTCAGCGATGCCTATACCCGCTTTGAGCAAGTCCATCAAGCAACCGTCAACTCATACAAATGACTCGGAAGTGACAAAAAGGCGGAGCCTGCTTCCTCAACCTGGGCAGCCACGGCAAAATTCACAGCAGCGCTACGCCACAACCACAGAACCGGACAGCAATAATGCTGAAAGAACAGCGCGACTCCGGCCCAGATCCATGTACCAAGCCGCAGCTACACAGCCCTTTCATGATCGAACTGAGCCCGAAACAGCAACAATTCGCTCTACCCGCCCCCTTAACTCAACAAGCAAGCTTGCAGAGCCTCAAAATACCAGCCTAACCCGGTCGCGGTCGTTGCGCAAGCCCATTGCCTCAACACAAACAGCCCAACCGACGACAAACGCTCCACACGGCCGGACCCAATCCACTAGCAGCATGTCGGGCTCCCAAAGCGAAGTCGAGAGTACCAGGGTCTTTGTTGAAAGGCCGAAGTCACTAATGGTGGCGCCCTCCAGCAGGTTGAGACCCCATAGCGTTTCCGCAAACTCAACATCTGAGTTACCGAGAGCCTCCGCCAAGTTGCAACGGATGAGCCGCACAGCTGGTGTCAAGGAGAGGCCCGAGACGTCTGCAAGTGCTCTGTCTAGTCATCCGGTTTCGAGGCCCGATGATCCTGCGGGAGGCCAGCTACGCCGTCGAGAGATACCAAGAGGTGACCCACCAAGGACCGCGAAGCCTGCCTTCACCACATTGCAACAACATTTTACACCACGAAAGACTGGCAAAGCTCCGACTTCTGTGTTCCTGCAACCGGCCCCTGCATCTGGAGCCGCTTCTTTACCGCCCGATGTAATCAATCTCCAGTCGGAACTGCTCCAGCTCCACCTCCTCCACGTGTCGTCAGCAGAGATTAGCGAGCGATGGCACAGTAGCGCAACAGAAAGCTTTCACACGAAATTTGAAGAAGTCGCGAACCTCCAACAGGCGATGCTGAAATCCGACAAAGTGGACCGAGAACAGAAGAGCATACAGTCGCTGCTTGCGTGGTCCGCCGAAACGCCATCCTTGGGACTAATACAGTGTATACAGACCCTCTCAGGGCCCCTGCACGAGCTCCCGTCGTTGGTGGAACCGACGGGTCGGTATCACCGTTTGGTGAGCGATTTCGAAAGCTGGATGGTAGAGGTGGAATACATCTGGTCCGCCCGACGCCGCTCCACAAGAGGCAATGATGACGACAAAATCATTGAAGGCCTAGGACAATCGTGGAAGAACGAAAGTGCGGCACTGACACGGAAGGTGGTCTCATTCGCCCGCGACTTGGACTGCTTGCGCCAACCATCCCCAGGTACAAGCATAGCCAGCATTGTGGGGTTTTGCACAACATTGCTAATGGGAGTCTCTGGTGAGTTGCGCATCATGCAGACGATCGAGGATGATGTGGTGTTGCAAGAGAAGGCATGGGTAGAAAGTCGCCTTCATACAATCGCTCGAAAGGCCGGGCGTCAATCGACGGACATTGCAACTGCAGCGTGGCGGACTTGAGGCTTACCAACAAATCGTGCACTTTATGGAGGTGCTCGTATCCAGTGTGAATCTTCAGGAGCTACTAAACGCCAGATTCAGTGGCTCGAAAGATACTGTTGTCATCTCATACAGAAGTTTCCTTCGCATCGTAGATTATCGAGCCACGAGGTTGCAAGGACCTAGATCGACACGCGTACTTTGTTTGGCGCCTTTGCGTCATACGTCTCGAGCAAGCATGTGAGCCAATTGCATGCGTGCGTATGCAGGTGGTGCTGCAGCATAATTCACACACGAATAGGGTTCGATGGGGCGGCACGAAGAACGCCTGTCCGCTTTTCCCGGGATGTGCCGCTACGCCCATTTGCTATCGACTTCTTCTACACAATATCCTCGACACAAGCGTTTCGCTTTGCTGTATTGAAATGCCATGCAACGACACAGTTCCTTGTCCCAACATAGGCAAGGTAGATGACTATGACTAAAGCGTGATGCTGACCAACGCGCTAGTGGCCCATCAGTCATCATCCTACTTCCTCCATAGGCCTCTGGGGCCTGGTTGTACACTCCCTATCCACACCTTCTCCGCCAGTGTCGCCCTTAGCGCTTTGTCGTTATGTTGTTCCTCGGCACATTTGCATCTTTGATGTTGTGTTTGAAATCTGCAGACCTGCAATTCCCGTGATCGCCTCGTTCACCCTGGCCTTTAACGCTCCTCCTACACAAGACACAAACTTACTTACGTTACTTCCATTGGTATTTGACGCGGCCGTGGCGCTGACCGATTGTTGGTGGATATTGGGGAGCGTCTTGAGCACTGACATTCGACACTCTTGGGAACTTGTCGTACTGCCACCCTCCCCGAACCAGTACCCTGCCTGGGAGTCAACAGTGCTGCAGCAATTGCCAATTAGGTGTTCGTCCATCCACTACATTGCCCCTGGGCCCGAGCCATCCATCTCGGAAACACTTGTTTGTTTTGCCAAGCTCACACACGGTTCGGCTTCTACTCGCCTGTTGAGACCACTCCGGTCGGCCTTAGTAATCCCGCAACCTCAAGATATGTCTCGTGGATTCAACATGTGCAGCTTGGTCTAAGAAGGCTAGTGCCGCCTAGGACTCGCTTTACCAAAACGTATGGCGCGACGAAGACGCTGATCCAGTTCCTCAAGATCGGACTTTACTCATGGAGCCTTGGAAGGGCAGGAAGCGGCCATGGGAAGACGACAAACCATTCGATATGCACACAAAGCGCCGAGACTCGACAATAACTGCTTCTGCCTCTGCTTCTCGGCAACCGTCCCCGCTCCCGCAACGAGCCGGTTACTATTCTCGTGACAATCGAGCACTGAAGCAGCGGAAATTACCACCACTACATATCGCATCCTGGAACGCATCAGCAGGAACAAATTCGTCTGGTTCAGCACAGCTTCCCGCTGATGCGCGGGCGCCTGCGCCATTGGAGTACCCTAGACCTAGATCCCAGTCTCTCTTCAACGTATTGCAGTATCCCCATTGGCAGGCCAATGGAACTTATACAGGTAAGAATATCTTTTTCAAGCCACGAGTATATTAGCGTACGAAAGCGTAACGCGGTTCCCATGAGGCATTAGCGCAGGACGCCCTTTGCCCAACGTGTCGCAAGTGCTCAACCTTCTCCTTACTCCACGCTGTACTAATGAGTTGAACCAAATGCAGAACACCCAATAGCACCTTTTCGGACTCCTGAATTGGAATCACCCTCTCCACCCAGTGGTGCCGAAGCGCACCGGCCCCGATTCGGCACTGACCCGGCGCCGTATGTTGCAGGGGCGCTGGTTTGTTGTCCACCCACCTGTCAAGGCCAAGAATGCTCGCACACCCGCACTCTGATGTGCGATCTTGCCTCTGAAATCACGCTACTAGGATATAAGGTAGAGAAAATCACACAGACTGAGCATAACGCATCGAACCAAGTAAGTTGTCGCTGATCGTCACTTTTTGGTTGTTTCAGTAGAGTCGTGGCCGAACATTGGTAGTTCTTATAGCGCTGATCTGGTCTTATAGCTGCCTGGGCCCAAGCACTTCGGCCTCAAACAAGCATTACAACGCGCGCTTGACCTAGTACGATCGTCTAACCTGAACCTTCAAGGGCATATAGATCAACAGATCACAAAGAGCCCAGATAGACTGTCTCAGTCTGACACTTCACCGAACATGCGAAGGAACCAGCACCACCTCGAGGAACGGGAGGAACAGTCACCTCCATCACGACAGTATCCTAATCCTCACCATGGTTACCCCGGCTTTGCACAATCCAGTATGACACCGGACGATACCAGAAGGCTCCCCTATCACGGTGAGATGCACTCAATGGGGAATTCGCCGCATAACACTTTGTCGCCGTCTACATCATCTTTCATGCCACCACAGTCCCCTATGCAAGCTCCACAGCCCATGCGTTCGGCTATACTACCGTCACCATCCTCACTGAATTTCCCAAACGCTCCAACGCTTCCTTCCATCTCCCCACCTTCTGCCACAGGACAGAGCTCGGCTCAAAACGCCCATTTTCAGGACCTTCAGCATCAGATCAGTGTTAAGACCCTTGCCTTCCAAACACTGCAGCGAGAATACGATAGCCTACTACAGAAACTTGAACGTCAGAGAACGAAGTGCGCCACTCTAGAGAAGAAATTTGAGGTTAGCGACGTGGAGATTAACAGCCTGACCGACGAGAAGGAGAGGATGCAAATGCAGATATCCACGCTGGAGAGCCAAGTGGAAGAATTACAACAAAGCAGAGATGAAGCTCGGCGTCAGCTAGTCGCAAACGGTGCGCAATACATGCGCATTATGGAGATGGCAAATAGGCTCCAAGGACAAGGCGCCGAAGACAAGAAGAAATGGGAAGCAGAGAGAACCGAGCTAGAGACCAGAATCCGCGTTCTCGAAGAGGCCATGGTCACCGGTACCGAACACACTCCGTCTGAGGCAGAGGCATCTTCCAGTGATAGCCCGATGCCCTCTTCAAAGGCCCTTTCGCACAACCCAAGCACTTCTAGTGCATCTCAGTTCGAAACCATCAATGTGCTACGGGTAGAAGTCAGTCGACTGCGCTCCCGAACCCAGACTCTGGAAGCGGCACTTCAAAGTATGCGCCGAGAAAGCATCTCCATTCAAGCAGCAGCAAAGCAGCTTGTCGAATCCGGCGCACGACTCGAAAGCGTCGCGGCTGGCGGCGGGGGGAATGACGGATGAGACCCTTGGGCAACACATCGGCCTCATACCACCAAATAATATTTTTGATACCTTATCGCATCGCCACGTCACTTCTGGAGACAACTGATGCGCGCCTACACCATATCCTTCCCATGGAAGTTCCAAAGAGCGCTTGTGGAATACCAGTCAGCACGGTCTGACATCACACATATAACACAACTCTGGTATAATAAGGTGTGCTTGTGGGCCAGAATACAGATCTTGAAAGATCCTGGCCGCTTCTGGCGTTTCGCAAAAGCCAGACCCGAAGGCGATGCTTCAAGCACCAGACACTTCAGGTTGAATATAATTAAGGACATCACGAGGGTTTCCACACCCAACTCAGCAGAAGCCTCCGATGACGAGAGTCCACTGATCACAAGTTCATAACATACCCGTCAATCGGCTACCGACTCGCTTTGTCTTGCGTGCGGCATTCCGATTACTCATACCTCTTTATTGCATATGTTTTCTAACACATCCTCGTCATCAAGCACACAAGCCATCTTGCCGTCGTGGGCCCACCAGCATCTCACAACTTCAGCTACGACGTTGTGTCACCAAATTACAAGCATTATTGTGTTATTCATCAACCATTCTAGCGTTGGTCTCGAAACACTTGCCTTCGGCTTTTGCTTCCGCCAAAAGTCTACATCCGGAAATACATAGATCTAGCCCTGATACCATATTACATCTGCGTTGCTAAATCAAAGACATTCAACACAATCGATTTAAGCTGAATCTACATGTTGGGCCTCTAGCTGCTCAAGCGGTCGTATTTGCTGGTACGACATGCTAAGATGAGCTTTCGTATTTGTGCTGATGATTGAGCTCGGCTTCGTCGCTTACTTGTATCAGTCTAGGAGATGTGCGGATCGACACACTGTCGCTACACATTGCTAGGGGAAGGTGCACTAGTCATATATCTGAACTGACGTTGTACCACGGTGATCCACGTGCATGGCGGTGGACCAGCTCGCGTCAGGTCTCGGCCGTCATCTTGGACATCTGCTTTACCACCCCTTCATCTTGATAGGCAAGTGGCACATGCGGAAATGACGCACTCACAGTCACCATCACAGTAAAATTATCCGGTTTCTTGCCCATATGCCGTCGTCCCGTGTGTGGAGAACCTTCGCTTAGCATGCGTTTACGGGTAGCAGCGCATATAGATGGCGGGCTACCTGTCTCTGTGGGCTACTGTCGCTCAGAGCAAGAAATCTACGCGCTTCGGCAACTCAGTCCTAAATCTACCCAGGGTGTGGCTGTGAAGTCTCGCGATGTTGACCACCAACCGTCTTAGTGCCCCCTTTGACTGAACCTGAATGAATCGGAGCATCGGGAGCTTCCCGAAGTGAGAAAGAGACAACTTAGTCTTGTGGATGAGAAATATGTTGATCACACTGGCCCTCGAACTGTAGCTAGCGATATGGCTAGCCGCTCGACTGCACAACTCTATGCACCATCGCCTAGCCACCACCTAATGCGGCGCGAGTGTGCCAACTATACTACCGTCTTCTCGTCGGGGAAAAGCAATTCCATCTCATGCATGATCACTCAGCGAGACACTGCATACGCTTTTCCGCCCGTTCAGCCGAACGAATACAAGCGCGAACTGTACCATACGCTCATGTCCGAATTGCATCCTGCACTGACCGGGGCTGGATCGGTGAAGAGATGCTGCACCTTCCGCACGCTCCGAAGGTACAACGGCCTTGAGTCCCTGTCACGAAGAGAAACAGGCAACCCGTCATCCAGCGCTATGTGCGCAGTTTGGTGCTGATGCGTGCCGCCATCGCGAATCGGAGTGAGGAAGGGATGGCTCGTCAACACGATGACGGACACTGTCGCCACTTACATGGCCAGCGTGTGTCATAAGGGGTTGAAAAGACCGCCATGTGCCGCACTGTAGCCTTCACGGTCAGACGAGGGCGAACACTCGCATTCGAGTGGAGCAGACGAGCTATCTCCGACACGCCATGAAGTAATGCAGGGATGTAGCACTTGCAGCGGAGTGATCAGTCATACATAAGACGTGTAAATACGAAGCTGGGACGCTGCCTCACCCCTGACAATGCAAGACATTGGCGCACTCGCCTCAGTCAAAAGCCGTGGATCAGCGCAATATACGCCTGACGCAGCCACTGGCTCAAGAAAGCCATCGGGCTGGCCGTGGGCGTTGAATGGCAATCGACAATGCTGATCACCCACCGTTTTGTCTGCATTGGAGTTTGCGGCCGGGGAAGTCGGTTGTCGGAGGGCTGGGTACATCAGCGTATTCGCCGCCCTAGACGAAGTTGCATTGCTGGAGTGTAATCTCGCCATCACTGTTACACATAGCATGTTCGGATAGATTGCGTTGTCCTCTGATATCGCTTCTGGCTCCAAGACTGTCTCTCCTTCACTGCAAGCGCCCACAACCTCGTCATTCTTCTTCATCACGACCTGGCTTATGTACTGAACCCAACATAGCGATACCACGTCTCCAATAACCGTTTTGTATCGTTCCCCGAACATAGACATCTCGAACCATCGAGGTAAGAGGCGTATCTGCATACATGAAACTCAACGCCAACCAGTTCCAGCATCCTATTTTCTCAGCCTACGCATTACATTCTTCTCAAGCATGACAAGGTATCCAGCAGAAAGTGATACAACCGCACAATCGACCGCAATACCACAACAGCAAGACCACAAGACCATCCCAACACGTCAGCAATAGTCTCTCGTATCCCGCCCACCATGAGCTTATGCGCGCGCCGCGCACCGCACGTCACTTTCACACCACATCGGAGAATTAAGTGCGCAACCGACCCGCCGGTACCGCCGGTCCTACATGACGATCACACATTACAAGCACGGCCGTCCGGCCGTTGAGAGTGCGAACCACAGTGTCGGAACACCCCGGCCGGATATTGCGATTTAGCAGCAGAGCAGAGCCCTCTTACTACTCCTAGCAACAGGCTGGACAGTAGAACTGTGGATGAAGTCACAGTATTGGTCATATACGACGCTTGACCACGTTGGTCGATTGCGTAAGTCTTGATTAGAGAGGAGTGACTAAGACGCTCAGACTGTGTTCTGTCATTGAGAGTCATGAATGTGAATCGTGACACGCGGACTTGAGGATGTCACGATGAATTACGAGGAGACAGACTAATGGCGAAAAAGTGCAAAGCAACCATGCCCATGAAAGGTGTGACGACATGGCCTTCTTACGGTCTCGTACTTTTCAATTTCGAGCGCGTACTCGAACACTGACCTACGCAACGTTCTCCCTTAGCACCCTGCGATCAGGACGATGTCTTCACACTAAGGCTTGGTTGGAGAAAAGCTATCGACGGAAGCAAGTACTATCTGACGCCAACGGTCGATTTGAGGAGTAGGCGGCTCGGGTAGACGTACAGAGTGTGTGAATAAACTGGGATTCTACATATCAAAGACCATACGTTGGACCTATTTAAACGGGCATCAGGCCATTTCCATCCATCATGCTACTAACTGTGAACACGTCCATGGGGTAGTCCTTCGCACTCAAATCCCTCCTCCAAGCACTCGTTCTCCTATCGAGCGCCTTATCATGTACCGAAAGCTCCCTCTTCTTTAACGTCTTGTAACTACCGAGATCGCCAGCAATGCAGTGGCTCTTCCCACCCCAGGTTGAGTCAGCAACAGCCTTCCAGATAGCCGTCACATCTACAGTCATCGCTTTGGTGTAAAGAATGCGACAATCGCTTGGCTCGTAGACAAACTGAAGAGGGACCTCGGACTCGTCGCCATCGCGAATGCCGTCGCGGAAGTTGACGTTGATTGCATTTCCAACGGTGGCGCGACGGAAAACAGTGTCGTCGAAATACTCGCCGAGTTCGGTCGCATTGAGCGCGGCACTCTCTTCGACCGTTGAATTGAGCTCGGTCACAGTGTACTGGGCCAGACTCTGGATGTACGACCACGGGAAGTTGTTGGTTCCCTTCACACCACCAACCGCCTGTGTAATACCCTCGCGTGGTCTGCCACCGAGAGAGATATACTTGACACCCGCACGCTGGCGCATAAGTTCCGAGAAGATAGTACAGGTGGACGCGCAGTAGCCGTCGGTCACGACGACAACGTCTTCCGCTGCAAAGGGCTGCTGGGTGTAGTTGGCCAATGGGCCGTAGCCGTGGATGTACACGCCACCGCTGTTGAGAGGAATTAACACATCGGACAAGTTCCATCGAAACAGATTGGTAAAGTTGTCGCCTTTCTGCTCAATGCCAGGGCCAAATTTGTCCGCCCAGCTCTCAAAGTTCTCGAGGTTGACATCGATGTCGGTACGGTAGTTGAAGACTGATGAGCCAACGCTGTCGACAAGGTCGGACAATGTCTCGTTGTCTGTCTCGAGTACCCTTGGGAATGTACCTGCTACTTCTGAGAACTTCTGGCCGATTAGATCTGTACTCTCGAATGCCCTGAAGCGATCCGCAGCTGCGTGGTCGACTTTAGTGGGAAAGAGGAGCTTGTACAGGTCGTAGCCGAGGAGGATCGTTCCACCACCGTTTGCCGACACATCGACTATCAGCTTCTTCTTGCCAGCTGCTTTGGCAGCGGCCAGAAATTTGGCGGCAGTAGACGCAAACTCCTCTTGAACATTGATGCCGACGAAAGATGGTACGGAAAGGACGGCAACGTCTGAGTAGTCGTCTAGGTAGTAGCCGCCGATTAAATTGTGAATCTCTCGAAAGACTGGTGGCGGATATCCAGGAGCGGGTATCGGAGTGGGTGTCGCGCTTGGAGTGGGTGTCGCTGAAGGTGTCGCCATCGTACTGTTTGCACTAGGAGATGCACTCGGGGCAGATGTAGGTGGCGGCCCGGTAAGATACCGTTGGTATAGTTGGTAGCCGTCTGTCACACCAGTGAAGTTCACCAAGACCTTTGCGTAGTTTTGGTAGGTCCTGGTGGTACCATTTTCAAAAACGAAGTCGGTAGTAGCATTTGGATAGATCCATCGACCACGTCCACTTCCGGCAAAAGTACCAATACCAGAGCCTACTGGTCCCAGTGAAACGGTAGCGAGCTCGTAGAAGACGTTGTTGTACAGCGCATCACGGTCTTGAAGCGAGCCATACTGAGCCCAATGCTCCAGGTAGTCTTTGGCGCTCTGACCGTTGATCATGCTGATCGCAGATGAGGTGAAAGTCGAGTTGCCAAAAGATTCGGCGAGGACATCCGCATACACGTATGCTTTGGGTAGCTCTTTGCCATCGGCGGAGACCGATACAAGAGGCACTGGCCGTGCAAAGTTGAAGACGTTCCCGATCACATCCGGCTAGAGGCATCAAGTCAGCGTGCGTCTCCAATGCAGATCGTACATCACACTCACCACATATACGAAGTGTCCATCGTGTGTGCTTTGTAGGACAAGATATAAATCCAGCCCGAAAGAATACTCGTTCTTATACTCTGCACCAACCACTTTCTCTCGAATCTTCTGCAGCTCGCCCCAGATATCGACACCGTTCTGGACTTTCTGCAGAGGTGTAAATACGAAGTTAGCGTTTGTCTCACTTTCAAATCGAAGATGTAGCTCTTACCTCAGCGTACTCCGCAGGCGGATCCTTCAACCACACTGTGTTACTCTGCCATCTGAAGTATGGCACAACGCCATCGACCAAAGCTAGCGCAGCCGATTGGTTGAATGGAGCAGACGTGATGCAATCGTAGGCCAATTGCGCCGGCACCGTGGGCGTAGGCACACCTTTTTGTGCGGCAACACTGGCGCTCACGGCAGCACACTTGATCCTCAGTCAGTGTTTGTCTTGGATCGAGTGTGTATTTCCTACTCACTGGACTAGCACCGTATTGACGTGCTTGAAGGGGCGAAGAATATGCAGCTGTAGCAAGAGACAGCCATGCAATGGCTTTGAGAAAGTGAGGCATTCTCGCAGCACGAGATACTTCAATGTAGTCGTTCTGGTGATTAAATAGCAAAATCAACTGATTTCAAAACATTACGAAGGTCTTTGCGTGCATTTTATACATTGAATTCGACGATCTACCGCGGACCTGGGAAGCTGTCAAAATCGCACTTCCCTACAAGCTTCGAACGATGGACATCATGCTGCAGCAGTTCAACCTCGCGCAGCGAATGAGCGACAGACACCTTGATAGCAGCCATGGTTGACACGGCTGCCGGTCGCTCAAAGAGGAAGTTGGAGAGTAGGCTTGGACCTGGTTGATAAAGGCTTGAATGTACTTAGGCAGGATCGTGGATCTCGCTAGGTACCTCGCCTATTATTGTTATGCTGCGAACACAATTCTGCAACGCAACAACGCATCCACTGCGGTGCTTCGGCGTTTTCTGGCTACCAAAAGGAAGTTTGCGTCGAAGTACCATAGGTAGCCCACGCGAACACGGTCCTGTTGTGGCTGCGGTTGAGGCTGCAAAGGCGACGGAAGAACTGCAAGGCTCGTTCTTGCATGTTCGCTGTGCCCAAACCTCATGAGGAAGGTCCTCAGTGCAGAAAAAGTGGAACCCCCGAGCCGCATAGAGGTGTCGCGTTATCGTCTGTAAGTCCCCCGCTTCCTGCAACGCTGCCGGCATGACGCGGGTCATTTCGACTGATGGCACGTCATCTGCTCGATAAGGCGGATGACGACGAGCACTTGGAGTCTAGACGTGCAGAGCAATACTTCGAGCACATATGAAAAGAGAGCCGATGATGAAAATAGAAAGAGCAGGAGAGTGGTGTGATTCCGGACTCGCTGCCGGTGCAACGAAATTTTCGGGCCTTCCATCCCATCAGTGCACGTCGGCCCTTCACGGTGTGATTCAAACACGTCGAAAAAGCTCTCGACGACTTAATTATCCATTGCGCGTATGCGAGGTTCCCATCCACCCACGTTATTGGTAGATACTGCTTGGGTTCAAATATTGCTACTGCAGTTTGGAGCATACAAGCGAAAATCAAAATGTGTTCGAGGAGTGCGCTAAGTTATCGAATTATAATGGTTGATCTGCTTGATCTGGTAGCCAACATTCGCTACTTTCGTTTCATAGACACCCGGCATTTTCGCTCGCATGCTCCAGCCTGTAGAACTCTCCGCTTAGATTTACAAATTTCCACAGAAGTATCCGCTCTCTACTTTCCATGCTTTTCAGCAAGCTCGTCTTGTCCCTTCATGACCCATTTCTGAAACGGATCCTCGACGTTTGGATCCCTCCTCAAGCGATCAATCTGGTCTTCTCCACCCGGCACTTTCAACCCTTGCTGTACGGCCTTCCTACTCTCGATCCTCTCAGCCCATTTCTTCACATTGGGAAACTGGTCCAACTCAATACCAGCCCAGGGTGCCCATCTCACCCATGTAAAGGTACTCATATCTGCGATACTGTACTTTCCGCCGTTCTTCCCAACGAGATACTGCCGGTCCTGCAGACGCGCTTCCAGCACTGAGTATAGGCGCTTAGTCTCGTTTTGATAGCGATTGATGCCGTATTGAATCTTCTCAGGCGCGTAGCGAAAGAAATGATTTGCCTGGCCTTGGATTGGTCCGATACCAGCGTTCATGAAATAAAGCCACTGCATCAGCTCGCTCCTCTCATCGGCATCCTCGAAACTGAACTTGAACTCCTTATCATAGTGTTCCGCAAGGTACAAAAAGATAGCGCCCGACTCAAAGACTGGGAACGAGTTGCGTGAGTGGTCCACGATGGCGGGTATGCGACCATTAGGATTGATCTTGAGGAACGAGGAAGCTTTTTGCTCGTCTTTACCAAGGTCGATTGCGGTAGTAGAGTAAGGAATACCGAGTTCCTCGAGGAAGACGCTGATCTTCTGTCCATTGGGCGTTGCCGCAGTGAGCAGCTCGATGTTGGGTTGAGACATATTGTTGTTGTTGTATACCTGGTGAGTTGAGCCTGAGTATGCGAACTTTCAAGCTTCAGTTCTGAAGTACGGAGTAGTCAGTATGTTGCCGGATCCGAAAGTCATTATGACGCATGACGATCGGCAAGCTCGCCGGTGAGCCAACGATACTGCACCCATTAAGTCTAAGCGGCAAGCAAATTTGATCTACATTATTAGTCACCAGAATTTGGGGTCTTTCAACAATAGTGAGGTGTTCATTACTATGTAGGTACCAGAATTTGCCGGCACAGGTGATACAAACAGCTGCAATACCCTCACCATGCACAAGGTGTATACCGTATATGCACGATGCGACCTAGAACTCATCCTGAGCCAAGAACCTAGGAGACATTGACGAATTGGCCGATTGCTGGCACGCCGTCAACAAGGACATAGACCACATAGGGTCCAGCGGGTGCAACACTTCTGTTTGGCGGCATTGTGACCTTGATGGATTGTGTGGTGCTGCCAGCCTTGAAGCCATTTGTATCAAGGAAGGCCATGCGATGGCCCATGTGAACAGAGTGTGTTACAAAGCCACCATAGTAGAGCGAGACCTTCACTGCCTTTGAACTGGCTGAGGCATTGAACTTGATGGTAAAGGTAGAACCGTTAGCGACTAACTTCTTGCTCGATATTTGGACGTTGGAAGGCCGTGTAGGGTTTCCTTGTAGGTAAGGAGGTGTGTAGATTTCGTTGCGAAACTCCGTGACGAATGGGTTCCTCGCATCCGGCATGAGTATGGGCTGCTCAACAGGATTTGAACCAGAAATTAGTAGCGTGCCATCGAGAAGGAGCAGAGCAACGCTGTGGTATAGGCGGGCAATGGCAGATCTTGGTCCGGTGGTCCAGCGTTTACCCTTGGGCTGGTCTGGGTCATAGAGCAGAACCTCTAGAGATGGGTCTTTGGCAACACCAAAGCCTTGCGCTCCCAACTGGGCGCCATTGACCCAGACACTGGTACCGTCGGGAAGTAAAGTACCTTCTACCATGCCCCTTCCTTCACTCATGGAATCCATCTCCCACTCAGGATCAGCATCAAGCGGTCGGATCCGACCGCAAGATGGGTCTCCAGGCGCAGTGATATCTTGGTACGGACCGCCTCCGCAAATCATGATGTCCGGGTTCCAGTCGTTCTTGCTGGACAGCGGCATCATGACTGAACCTCCGGTGTTGGGATAGGTTCGGTAGGAGCCAGCTAGATCAGGTAATTGGCGAACGGCATTGCCAGTTGCGACGTTGAAGATCTCGGCAGACTTAGCAACCTGAACAAAGAGGTTTCCGTCCTTCATGAGATGCATGAAGGGATACATATAGTAGGGTTGGTTCTTTTTCAAGATTTCCATGTTTTTGCTGACGCCTTGTGGACTACCGTCGGCATTGAGAATTTCGTAGGTAGGGTTGTTGTTTTCGGGCTTACTGGGATCGAGGCCGTTCAAACTGCCGGAGGCGACAAATATAGTATTGTCGGGCATGATCTGGACGGAAGCGTACCAGCGGGGAGTGTCGAGCAGTGCACCTGGCTCGTTCCACGACTGTCCGTTTCTTGAGCCGTCATCAGATCGCTCAAGGAACCGAATCCCCTTGAAACCATCGCCGACAGTTGGATCGATGAAGTCAAGTGGAGCGTTGCCGCCCAGCGAAACGAATCGCCCATCGGCGAGGAATATGCCTCCAGAGCAGAAGGCGTTGGTCTTATAGGATAGAGGTACTAGCTTCTGGGTTGACGGGTCGTATTCAGAAGAGTACGCATATTGACCGTTCGGCAGCTTCAGCTCCGTGTAATTCTCGACCTTGTCGAGGAACACCACGCGACCATTCTGCATCAAACCAGCATGCATTGCGGGAACACCAGAGCGGCCCTTGATCTGGATGGTTCCTGGTTTTTGGGCTGCTGGAGCAGGACTGGCCGCAGGGGCAGGCTGGCTAGGGGCTTTCGCGCAAGGACCATTCTGACAACCTTCGCCGCAATGAGACGTGGTGTTACCACAATATCCGTACATGCTGCAACAGCTTCCTTGAGCCCAATCACCACAGACAGTATTTCCGAACTTCGCACCGCAGCTGCCATCGGTCGTAGCCACTCCGGTAGGCGATGGGCGTGCACTCACGACGCTCGAGGGCTTACCAAGAACGGGCTCGCCAGATGTGGTTGCTGATGGGGGCCTAGTAATAGCCGATGAAGGTATAGGTGCCTGGCTGGTAGGGGCGCTGTCTTTGCAGCCGTTCTGACATCCATTGGCAACCAGACAATGACCTTCGGTAGTACCGCAGTCTGAAACGTCAGTACCTATCGCTCCCATGGTTGTTGTTGGACTTACAGCCGTACGAGGAGCAACATCCGCCATAAGCTCCTTCCGCGTCACATGTGGCTCCGCCGAACTCCGTACCGCATCTGCCATCGCCTCGAGGGGCATCCGCGCCCGTCCCGGGCGTAGGAGTATAAATAGGCGCTGGCTCAGCACCATTGCTGCAACCGGAGAGACAACCGTCGCCACAGTGCGCAGGCGAGTTCCCGCACCATCCATATTGACTGCAGCATGTCCCTGTGTAAACAGTGCTCTTGGGATCACAGAGGAGGTTGCCATTCGCCGGGCCGCACTTTCCATCCTGTGAGTATTTGGATGTTTGTCTCCTCTCTGCTGGGAACCAGGAAAACGATCGGGACCGGGAGACGATCTTGGAGTGCTCGCTATGGGAGTTCGCGGCACATTTGTTCTCTTCGTTGCAGTGTTGTCCAGTAAGGCAGCGGCTCGCTTTCAATGAGGTGAAGTCGCAAGTCGGCTGGACCCATTCGAAGTTGATGTTTGCCGATGCGATAGCGGCATATGCGCCCAGGCCCAGTAGTGTTGCTCTCATCTTGACTTGACGCTGATGACCTTCTTGTGAGTCAATTGTAGGAACAGGATTTACACGTGCGATACACGCAGCTAGGAAGAATGAATTAGGGGTGACGCAAGGTGAAGCGAAAGGTAAGCGCACTTGACATGAGGAAGAGGAAGACTGGTGTCGGAATAGCGGGTGTCAGAGCAATACATGTGCGGTGTTGCCGACGTTCCGCATGTAGAAGGCGCGTGTGGGTTCTCACCAGCAAATGCTCGTGGAAAGTACGTACCACGTTCGTTGATTACTGCTCTCGACCTTTGTCACTTCAAGACTCAATTCAATGATCGAGGATAATTAAGATCAAACCCTGTGTTCGATGTTGTGGTCGTATGTGCCAAAGAAAATGAAAAAAGATGATGTAGTTGGAAGGAGCGGCGACTATGCATGTCCATCAAAGCACTTTAACGAGAGACTGAGTGAAAGACTGTCCTAAAGGCAATAGTACTGTGCCTACCACGGCAAAAAGTGAAGTGCACACAGACGGGATACACGGCTGCTCAAGTATGCCAACCTCGAGGGCCTTCCTAGCCCTCCTTACTAGTTTCATGATGTGGAACAGAAAACACCAAAGACGTTTCGAGAAGTCTGTCCAATGGCAGCGCTACTGTAGTAGACTAACAAGGCGCGGGCGGCAATCTCTTCTGAAGCACGGCCAGTGCTAACCTTGCGTGGAAAAGGATCTTCATGGGGCCGCCCTTGTCGCCCGTCTATTTCTGTGCGCAAGGACTGGCCCATGGCATCGGTCACCGGCAAACGGCATGTTTTGTGTCTCAAGCAAGGACGCCTAGAGCAATACGAAAAGACGGCTGTTCAGGCTACAAACAAGGCAACCTTGAGGTACGCTATCGAAGTGAGCAAACAGATTTTGGGGCGTTGATCGTAGCTCGCTGGGATCGTCCTGTTGGCGAAGGCTGACAGAAGCTTGACATACTCAAGCATTTTGGTTGAGGAGATCAAGTCTGGGCTGCAAGGGTCCCAGCGGAGAGAAAACGCCTCTAGCCACGTATGGGCGCAAGTCAGGGGATCTCCCCACAGAATTGGCTCGAACAGGCTTAGTGGATCGAAGGAAAGGGGAACCCTCTACCGCTACTCGCCGCAGCTTCTCCAGCTGGACACGAGGCGCACATGGAAATATTGACATCAAGTTCAGTAGCCAGGGCGACAACTGGCGAGCTCCTTACGCTTCTCGTATCCCTAGACAAGCCTATTCTCACTCATCCACCAGCTGCCGCCGCACAACCGGAGCTGGCTCCCAGGATGTGCGATGCGACGAGTCGTATTGGCATCGTTCGACATGGCATTACGACCCGTAAGCGCTACCCAGGTTGAAGAGTGACGGGATCTAGCTTCGCTTGATTGTGACCTGATCTTTCGTATTGAGATTGTTGTGATACCGTAGCTGACAGAGGCGACATGGCTTGAAACACCATGGGCATACCACGGCGCTTGGGGTCATGGCTCAAGACACCACGCCACAATATGAAATCCATTTCGAATGGACGAGATTGCACCGAAGCTAGAACGCTACATGCCCGACTACACAACGCCGCTACGAAAGCATCAACTCGGAGCGAAGCAACCTCGAGCATCTGGAAATGAAGATATGATGTCAGTAAAGCACCTTGTGGAGACTTTGGAGCACACCTACAAGCTGGCAGTCTGGCTCTCCTTGGACTCCTGACGCATTGTGGACACGCCGTTGTCTCTTGAGATTGCAAGACCACCTCAAAAACAGTGCATCTACTGCTGCCATTCAATGTCGGGTCGCCGAATCGTGAAGCTTTACCGACGTCCGACAGCGTTGGCGCGATTTCGCTCGTCTTCCCGTCTCGAATTCGCTCAGCCTGCGCTGAACTTGAACTTGAACCAAACTGATCACCACCAGTGTGTACCTTCGACCGACAGTCGTGTGTCTCATGGCGCCCTGGGCTTGTACAGCTTGCGACGATGGATCCTGATATGCAACTGACTTTCACCAAGTGGTCATCTGGCACGCTTCTCCCCCTTGTCTTCGAAGTCGAATTCTCTTCCCACTCGGTATTGGTCGTACAAATATTGGGCTGCTGTCCGTATGGAGTGATAGAAGGATGCAATGGACTCAGCATGCTGTTGGCGCGATCGAAGCTACATGACGAACTTTTCGTGAAAAAGCTGTCTCCGCATCGCCACTTTCACAAGTTAGTCTGGGTCACTCAACTGACGAACAGAATCGACTTACGACCCGCAGGACCCAATGACACATTGCAGGCAACGAAAACTGAGTCCTTGTCTGTGGCGTTGATGCTATCTTCATCGTCCATCTCGTCCTTGCGCTCTTTTCTACCTCGATACTCAACTTCACCGCTTCCTGCTCTGTCTTTGAATATGCAGAGGCACATGCTGGCTGCCGTCCAGCATATCGATATGCATGCCAGTATCAATGACTTTATGTAGTGTATGAACAAGCGCTCCGCGGGGGGTAAGCGGTGAGTGCAAATACGACATGTTGAACAAGCGAGATTATCACCGTTTACGCTACATCTGGGAAACGTCTTCGGCCCTCCTGTCTCCAAGATGTTCCAAAACGAATTCTCGTGAGTATCCCGGAGTACCTTCACTATTGTTGCGATGCGAACGTACTTTGGTACACGTCCTGTCGACGACTTATTCGAAACATCATGGCTTGCTTGCTTGCATGACAGATGACATGTCAACAGACAAGCCCATGTTCACGAGAACCTGGCATTCAAAACCTCCACATCATAAACGAGACAGGGACATCGTCAGCTGCACCTCCACACCGCCACTCGCTACACTTCGCTCCGCTCCGCCAACGACATCACCAAGCGGTCTGCCGTGTATCCTTCGACGACTCCAAACGTCAATCATACTGCCCCGTGCATCGATCAAACAACGCAATCTAACCCACAAGGCTTTCGCACACCATTCCAAAAACGGTGCTCTCAACATAGACGACACGACAACCGATCCTTGTGCGACATTCGCGTACCACCTGCGGCGCACGCCTAGGGCACACACGTGAGCGATCTCAAACGCCTTCCAAACGATCTCCAGTGCTTCGCGAAATTGATCTCACGTTCGACGGGGTTGGTCATGCGCAGGAAGCGCTGGCCTCTGATGCGACGTGACCGACCGTGAGACGGGTACACGGTATGTGCATGATATGTGGGTGCATTTGCCGCAATGATGAACTGCAAAAGCAAACAATCAGAGGTCTGATCGAGTGCAATCGCCATCGTAGACAGCGCAAATCCAACTTACTCATTTATATCGATTGCCCGCACCTACCCTTTCCCTGGTGAATTCACGTGCAGACTTCTCTTGCTCATCACGCGCCGGGCACCACTGCCCTATGGGATCCAGGCGCCGGAACACCAGACGGCTACATGCATGGCGTAACGGATGCGCGCATCAGTGCGGAAAATCTACCCGCTTGTGGCAGGGTGGTTTGCGGGAACCTGCGGGTAGGGCTTGGGATGGTAAAGCGAGTCTGCATAGAGGGGTCTGCTGATGCGTCGGTGAGAAATCGAGTGGAAGCGCGCGGCTTCGCGTATCTGGTAGAAAAATGTCGTCAAGGAGCGTTGGGATTACGCGGGTGTTGCGGCAAGCACATGACTCGCTGAAACCATGCTCAATGCCACATCTGTTGTCAGAGAGCATGTTGGTAGACTCGTAAGGTGAAGGTCACTTGCATACGGTCGAGCAGATGGTGTTTGCAATCGACGAAAACCAGAAGAAGAACTTGTCGAAGTCTTTGCTTAGCTATAACCAATAACGATAATCGTAAGATGCTCAGTGCCTTTGATGCGTCGCCGATGCACTCCAACCTTTTGATGCCGTGCCTGTCCAAATCCACAATCATAAAGCCTACCCATAACGCCATGCCAACTGTCCACGATGCGCAGTGAGATCACTCATCACCGCAACCCCCACAGCTGAAGACTCTCACGAAGCCTCGTGGCCTCTTTGCCCTGCCCTTCTTACCATTTTCTACAAGCTTCTCACTTCTCCTCTGCTCCCGACTCTTCTTTCTCTCTTCCTCTCTCGCGAAGCTCAACTTTGCCGATACACTTTCCAGACTTGTCTTACTATCGCTCCGCTCTTTCTTCCTGGCCTTCTCCTTGCTGTGCTTGCCCATACTCCACAAGAACCCGGCTTTCTCTTCATCGCTGTCCCAGTCGTCCCATGCGCTGGTCGCATGGTTCAGACTGTACCCCGTGGTGTTGACACTTGCTGTTCGAGACATGTGAGGGTACAGTGTGCTACCATCCGAAGGCGCGGCACTGTTGTGCCGACCATAGGGATGCGTAGGTAGGTGCCCAACAGGACTCAGAGGCGAGGTTGTGTTTGCGAAACTTGAAGGCCGGGTAGAAGTCCGTGAGTGTGATGTTGATGGCGGTGTTGTCGGGGGGTATGTGGGTGTGGAGGGGATCGACGTTGTCCGGGGATGACCCGTGGTGGGTGCGATCTGGAGACGCAGGAATGGTTCATTGGGATCCGTCAGGGAAGCCTTGCGACTGCGAGTGGCCTCTGAATGAGCTTCTTGGGTTGGTGGCGGCCGAAGGCAGGAAAGGCGAATTGGCGGCTCAAGAACTTGTGTTGGCATTGGACAGAATGATCTGCGCCTTGGTGAAGAGGCTTTTGGCGAAGCAGTGTCTGGGCGACATGGTTCGGGATCTTTCTCCTGGGGGTCTATAATCGCACGATACCGAGACACAGGACTGTGAGATGTTGTTGTGGTTGTTGTAGTTGCTGGAGACGTTGAGATGATGAATGTCTTCTTGCAAGGTTCGCAAATTCCGGAAGAGTACGATATCGGCTGCTTGCAAGTCTTACATATAGCCATCGGAATGGAAGACCTTGTTGTTCTGCTTCTGAACTTGAAGTCAAAGCTTGATCTTGCCGAAGCAATAAGGGTCGCCGATGTGCGTTGCGTGTCGGAAGCTGAGGTGCGCTGCGGCCTCGACGTTCCGTGATTTCCTTCTCTCTTCCTTGCATTCTCAACGGCTCGCCTCTCGTACTCGTCCCACAGTTTTGCTGTCTTTCCCGGTGTGCAAGGTGGTGTTCGAGGGTCTTTAAACGGTGAGTTTGTTCTTGCTAGCGGTGATGGCTGATGAGGCGCGAACGTCGCTGCTGACGCGCTTGTTGCCATTGCGAAGTTCTACCAGATCTAGTACTGGAGAAGATAAAGGCAATCGATCGTGGAGGAAGGGAGATCCCAGGTTTGAATGAGTACGATAAAGAGTGATAACAAATCTCGGCAGTTCACACGATATATACACGCACAAGGCCACAACACCGGACTCAAGGGGCAAGACACTGTTTATCAATCCCTTCACACTCGCTAGATTCAGCAGCCAACGGGCGGTGGCTGGGGTAGGAGAAGAGATATCTGGAATTGCTGGGGTCAAGGGATGACAGAGTAAGGCGTTACGTTGGACCGCCTCCCCGGAGCGGCGCCAGCTGTATTGATCTTCGCAGATGTGCTGCAGCCGCAGCGAGATCTCGGTGTGTCGATGGCTGCTGGTCTGCGATGCGTCGTGTGGCTACTAGCCAATGATTTTTGCGCAACGCGATGACAAGGCGTCATGTGTGGTCCAGAAAAGTACAGGGGAAGGCAGGCGAGCAGATAGCAAGCAAGGGAGGGCCGACTTGTCAACATGCCTTTGCGCGATGGCGCCTGTCGGGCAACGCTCTCAAACTTGATGCTATGCGCCTTGTCCGGTCATGCAGCATGCTTTGCAGCAGATACAAAGTGTCGTCAGGATGCTTGCAATGAGTGCCGGACGCCATCGACGGTCGGAAGAAGTGCAGTACAGCCGCCAGATGCAACTAGCGAAAAGCCGTTGTTGCTCAAACTCATTTGTGCAGCGCGTGAGGTATTGGATTGGTGAGCGTACCGGTGGCACGACAGGTAGGAATGTAACGACCCCAATCAAGTCCGGCCATAGAGAAGCTCATCCATCAGACACAACAGTGAGATTGGGACATGTCTGATACTGCTTCTCTGATTCTCTGACAATGGCACACAGGCAGCTCTTCGATTGAGTAGTCGGATTGAGTTCGTAATGACGTGTGGGAGACGAGAAGTCGCAGCTGCTAAAATATGGGGAGAAAACAAACTCTACGGAAAAGCATTGCATACCTTGCGTACATACCCTCGCCACGTAATGGCCATTGTCCAGGTCTACAGGCCCTAAGAGTACAGGTGGGTATTCATCGTCCGACGTTGCATTCGGAATCACGACTCGTATTCTCGCCTCTGTCGGGCGTCTCAGCCACGGATCACGAGCTGAGCGCCTTCATCGCCACGCTCCAAAGAACGCATCGATAGCAGCTGAAATAAAAGTTGGCATTTGCGTTGGCTTGCTGAGGAACAAGTCGTGCGTGGGTGTCAGTGAGATGCTCCTGCGCGAGATCGGCCGCGCTGTCCACGCCGAAAGCTTGGCAGGCGCTCTTTCCCGACGAGCTGCCCACGGTCAATCACACGATAAGAGCGACAGTTTAAACATTTGGACGTAGAAGAGTTCTTAAAATGTAGTAATGCCGCATGAATGATGGTTCTGTATAGCTTCGTAGTGCTTGTACTCGGTGAGTGTTCGTCCTTCCAACCCTCGTCAAGCTTTCGCTTGGACCGAACAAACATGTGCAACATTTTGCAAATCGATGCACATGTACCGTATCAACGGGGTCGCATCATCTGCTGTTACAAACACCTTTCTTTCTCCTTGTCGAACGCTCGGCATGCGACTTCATGATCCACCAAGAGGATTTCCAGACGCCACGCCGAAGCGTTGCTTTGCTCTTTCTAGGGCTACATTGCAGACCATCAAGACGTCGGGTGTGTCTCTTCAAAGTCCAAGATCAAGGTGTATTTATCTCACCCACGGATCAAACGCTTTTTGCTTCTACGTATTTTGTCGGCAACTTCTCTCGGGCTCCGTAGCTCTACACACCTGGCTTTACCCTTTGCTGACAGCGTCAGCATGTACAAGGTGCATACGCCACAATCTTCTTTCTTGATATTTCTCTCTCTCATCATAAGAACAGTTTCAATGTATGCTCACGCCGTTCATTACTATGTTTGCTCCGTCGTTTGTCTGATTGACTCATGTCGGGTACCAAACCATAGTACAGAACGTACCTGGCCCATACACGAACCCAAACATTGATCAATCCCCAACCAAAACCAAGCGCCAGGATCAGATTCGTTAGAAGCCCAACATATGCACCCTATACTTTCCATCTGCCCTCGATCCTCAGCCCAATGACTCACAACCATCCCCTTCAAAGTCAAAATCTTACATCTCGGCCCCCCATCAAGTACGCCCGACGCGCCACAACCTCTCCAACTAGGAACATTGCTTCTCACGCACAACAGCGCATCGCCCAATTACACTTGCCCGGCTAATTAGCCCACGAGAAGACAATAAAAAGGCACACGTTTTTATCTCTCCTAGTCTCCGAGCACGCATGCATTGATTCTATTTTATTTGACCCTTTCCTTCTGCCTGGCAATAACGCCCCAGCGAATCAGCTCACCGGAACGAAGCACCAATTGCTACAACAAAAGCTAAACATGAAGACCGGACTGCAATTCCGAAGCCTGCGAGACCTAGACGCAACAGACGGAACCGTACAGCTGCAACGAGGTAACCTCCACGCCCACGCATCCGCACCCTCGCCCTAATCACCACCCAGAGGCCGCCGATCCTTCATCCACCACCCTAATCCTCGTCCCGACGCCCTCCCCAACAGACCCCAACGACCCCCTCCGCTGGCCCACCCCCAAAAAGCACATCGCCTTCGCCTCAATATGCGCCTTCACCTTCCTAACCAACTACGCGATCGGCGGCCTCGCACCCGCGTTCTACATCCTCAGCATCGAGTTCGACAAGAGCATGGCCGAGACGTCGCATCTGCTTCTCTGGCCCATCCTCGTGCTCGGCGCGTTCAATTTTTTCTGGGTGCCGCTGGCGAATTACTTTGGTAAGCGGCCGGTGTTTGTGCTTGCGAGCGGGCTGCTGTGTTCGTGCTATGTGTGGGGCGCGGTGGCGCGCAGCTTCGAGAGCTTGTTGTGGAGTAATATTGTGGCTGCGTTTGCGGGGAGCGCGACGGAGGCGTTGGGTGCGGCGGTCGTGAATGATGTTTACTTTTTGCATGAGCGGGGGGCGAAGATGGGAATTTATATGTGAGTTTGATGGGTGTACTTCTTTCAAGTGTATTGCTGACATTCTTTGGAGGAACGCGATTGCTGGTGGCAACACGCTAGGGCCATTGATTTGCGGATTTATTGTGTCGCATTTGAGCTGGCGATGGCATAAGTGGATCGCTGTCATCTTGACGGCACTCAATTTCGTCGCTATCGTGTTGTTTGTGCCGGAGACGCGATATCACCGCGACCAACCGGCCGGTCAGACACCAGATGGAGTAGACTCTCTGCACGAGAAGATTGCACTTGGAGATACCAAATGTCTGCGACGCGCATCCGATGAAAGCGTTCCACAGGTACTCAAAAAGACGTTTGTGCAAGAGCTGAGTCTGTGGTCTGGTACACCAGCCACGAATTTGGCCAAGATGTTCATCCGGCCATTTCCTATGATCTTGTACCCAGGAGTGATCTACGCTTTCCTCTGCTACTCCATCTCGCTCGTCATCGTGGTCGCAGTCAACATCCTGAATCCATTCGTATTGCAGGCGCCACCGTACAGCTGGAGTCCGCAGATCAATGGCCTCATCAACATCCCTGGACTACTCGGCAATGTGTTTGGAGCATGGGCTGGAGGTATGTGAGCAACCCAACTTTGCGAGGTGGTGTAAGCTAACGCACTGTAGGCAACCTGGTCGACTGGTGGTGCAAATGGCACACGAAGAAGAACCACGGGCTGTACGAGCCTGAGAATCGCTTGTACATGATCATCATTCCGTTCCTGCTCACGTCAATTGGGTGTGTGGTGTTCGGATATGGAGTGCAGGACTCACTGTCGTGGGTGTCGCTGTTCTTTGGCTATGGCCTGATTGCTGTTGCCCTGACTGCGGTACGCTGCCAACATGGTGACTATGAGGATATTTGCGCTGATGAAGGTGTAGACTCCCACCATCACTTTGGCATACGTAAGCGATTGCGCGCTACCCGTCAACAGCGATGCACTTTTGCTGGTGAACGGCCTCAAGAACATTGGTGAGTGCGCATGCCCTACATGCAAGGCCTGCACTAACAATTAGCTAGTGGCCTTTGGATTTCTCTACGGGATCGTACCGTGGGTATCTGAGGTAGGGTATGTAGATTGCTTTGGGACGATGGCAGGTATTTTCGTTGCAATCGTTGGGGCAGGTGCAGTGCTTCTCATCGTGTATGGAGCACGCGTACGGCACGCATCTGCCCAGTGGAGGATCATTCTCGAGTAGGTGCTGTGAACGGGTATCGTATTACGGCTCATGTAGATGCTATGATGATCCACCTCTTGCGAGTGCCTTGTCTATGAGCTTTGTGTGCATCACCTCGATCTCAGGGATGATGACCGATTCAATTTCGAGGGCCGGCTCTCCCCGAGGAACTCCCCCGTCTGCAGTCATAGACTCTTCCGCCTTGAACGCATCGTTGGTCCCTAGCTGGTCAGCAGCACCCACCAGCGACTGTACGCCGGAGATGCTCTTCGTCCTGCGGTCGCGCGGGATCCGTATCCACTTCTCACCGTCCATCTCAGACACGAAAACGACCTCCCACTTGCGCGTCATCAGCAAATTGCCAATGACGAGGTGGTGGGAGTACTTGTCGAGCGAGTACTGGGCCTTCTTGACCAGCAGCGCAGGGTCGGTCTCGAGCTTGAAGCTCACGATCATGGCATCGGGCGCCCAGCCGTCGACCAGCGACTTGAGGAACTTGGGCACGGGCTCCAGGTCGATGATCAGGCTCTTGCCCTCGGTGCGCGCGGCCGGGGGCTTCGTGGTGCCGCCGCCCTCTGCGCCCAGGAACTCCTCGTTGGACTGGATCTTGTGCTCGACCATGCGGTCCTGGGGCACGAAGAAGTCGGAGACGGCGGCGGCGAGGTAGAACATGGCCTTGGAGCCCAGCGGACGCATCAGCTTGGCGACCTCGCGCAGGTTCCACAGGTACTCGGTAATGGTCACGTACGACAGGATCAGCAGGCGGCCCTCGCGCTTGACGTCGCGGTACTGGCGCAGCACGCGCAGCATCTCGTCCTGGTGCTGCTCGCCGACGAAGACCTGCCCGTCCTTCTCCTCCATGTAGTCCAGGAAGGAGCGCGTGTTGTGCGAGTAGTGGCGCGAGTAGGGCAGCAGCGAGAACTGGCGGTGCAGGAAGATGACGGCGTACCCGTTGGCAAGGAAGTACTCGGCGCTGGTGGCCCCGCGCGTGCCTGCCGAGAAGTTATCGATGTAGCGCACCGTCTGCGTCTCGAGGGGCACAGTGGTGCCGCCAGAGGTGACGAGCACGACGCGACGGCCGCGACCGCCCCCATCGCCGGCATGGCGCCCAATAAACTCGCGCGCGAGCGTCGTGTTCGCCCTCAGCTCCTTGGGCGGCGGCTCGTGGGTGAAGTAGTGGCTCTCGGCCTCCTGCGCGCTGCTGTCGGCCATGGTGGCATCTTGAGTTGGTGTATGCGACGGATGCGATGTTTCGAGGGGCAGCCCGACTCAGAGCCGAGGCACGTGACATGACGATACTCAGTTATTTATCAATCAGATACTTAACTTAATTTAACTTAGCTGCCAGAGCAAACATGTTCCACTCCCACCCTCTCTTCTCTCCTTTCCACACGCCGCCTACAGACAGTATGCCCGACAGCACTCCCTTCCATACGCGAGCTTACGCGTCGACGAAATCTCACAATGGATGCAGCGTCCGATAATCCGAGCTGTACACCAAGACACGCTGCCAAGTGGCACAGTTCACGCAGACCAGTGATTCGCAGCTTTGTTCTTCTGCAAAGCTGCTAATACTACCACTACTAGACCTGTACAAACAAGGTGATCCAAAGCTGAGCAATGCACACCTGTGTTGGCAGAGTATTTCTATCGAGTCTTGTTGGGGAAGTGTTGACTCGGAGAAAGCGACACAGTAGAAGTCGATCCTGTAGGAGTCGGCTGTGCGACTAAGGATTTGAGAAGAATAAGCAGCCTCGTACAGGCTTGCATATGCACATGCCCTAGCTCTCAATTGACCACAACGAGCTTGCGAGGAGTTTTGGATATACCGAGTCTTAGAAGTCAGAGGTGGAGAAGAGACGGAGTCTTGCAATTGAGAGAAGTTCAACGTGAGCAGAGGGTATAAGAAGTCGCATGTCGACCTCATCTCTACGTATTCACCAGCTGCTTTCCAGCCTCTTCAGGTTGACCGTCTACTGCGCCACCGTTTCCTCAATTGGATTCTCATCAGGTAGGTAAACAACTTTGAGGTCCCCTCCCTTGTCCTGATCTACACGTGTACACTAGAACCCGCATCATACACATACGCTAACTGTCCTGCTAGCAGACCGCCACCATGCTCCAAGCAACACTCCTCACTGCAATCCTCACCTTTGGCGCCAGCGTCATCGCTACCCCCGCACCAGAAACAGCACCTGCTTCGCGTGCCCATCCAGCTCCCGCCGCAGTCCTCGAAACGCGGCACATATATCGGCGGCCTAGACCTAAACACTGCTTGTCAAGACCAGAACGATGCGTGGAGCGCGTACGCCGTACAACATGGCGATGCGTGCGGTGCTTGGAAGTGCAACAACGATAAGCCTGATTGACTCTTCACGAACCTGTCAATTAACATGGGAGATGCTTGTGTAGCGAGATATGGGCATCCGGTGTATGCGTGGTGTGAGAAGGGCGCGTGGGATTGGGGGTGCTTTAGGCCGTAGAGTCAGTGTTGTGGGCTTTGAGCGGGGAATGTATTTCGTAGACGTGTGTCAATGTTGGAAAGCGCAGGTCTCTCTATATTTGAGCTGGGATCGTACCTTGTCGTGTAGCCATACACGACAATGTCTGATTCAGCATCACTCTTGAGCACGACTTGGCGGCGTGCATAGACATTGATTGATAGCGAACTACCTGCAACTCGCCTCATCCTGCCGTGCATATGAATCAACTCTCGCTACGCGAGGTACACACGTGACACGGGTGGGGCCGTCGCATCGCCGATGTGAATTGAATAGCCGGTAGCTCCGGGTTGTTGCAATACTATGCTCGGCTCTGCCTGCCACGATATCGCCACTGCAACTTCATGTTAGATCCCTAGGGGCGTACTTTGGCCTCGTTCTCTGCATTCTCGACGCCCAAACCCCGCGGCTGCCAGCACTTCACTGACATCGACCCTTCACAGGCGTATATCTCACTACTTACCGTAGTTGCTGTTCTTTCTCAGCCGCGCACGAGCCCAATTTTATGGTACTACGCCAGCCGTATGCACATTTCCCCCGCTCATCGGCCTTTGGCTTCGACATCGACAAAACTCGTCTTTGCGCTTGTTCGAAGGGTGCTTCACTTACCGCGTCACCCATTGGCCTTTCTGCCTTGGACATTGTCGCCATGTCAGTTTTGCTGGTGGGCAATTGCGCCGAGCCTATCAACACGTCAAAGTGCCGTTGTGACCATGACATCCCATGATACGCCAAAACTACCCACAATACCAACGCTCGAGGCTCCCTTGGATGCAGTGGCGTACATGCGCAATAGAGTGATCCGTGTTCCATACTCTCACGTTTATAGAACCTCCGTGCTAAACGCTACGACTTACACACAATTCACACGCGACTATTGACTCCTCAGCTGTTGCGACATGCTGATGACAAGGCGTAAAACAAACAATTACATACGCTTTTGATAGCATGTCTTTGCCAAGTGCAGGTGGCTCGGCGGGTCCCTCCAAAGTCGCGATACCACGTCTTCTCCAGAAGCGATCCGATCCACCACGAAAAGCTGTCATTCATCGTCAAAGCAGAGTTGGACGGGCATGCCTCAGCTGTAGAGCACGCAAAATCAAGTGCAACGCCGCGAGACCAAAATGCGCCAACTGCGCCGAGAATACTACTTCCTGCGTCTATGTCTCCAGCCGCAGAGACCGCCTCAAAACGTTGGTCCTGACTCACAGCATTCTTAGCTGACACGTTAATCTTCTGCAGGGCCACATCTCAGAACTTAGATATGGTTGCGCTGCTGCGCGACCTGCGAGACCAAGTCTCTGATGGAAGTCAAGCCAGGATCGACGATATGCTTGCCTTGGTGGTGGAAGACGTCTCCGAAGCGGCAGCCAATTTGCGGGACACATCGGAAACACCCGATGACGCTGAAACGAGAACAGAGATAGAGCGAGGACAGTCAATGGAGTGTCCAGACTTCGCCTTACCAGCGGATTCGAGCCTACAAGGTCGGGTACTGGAACCGAGCTTTGCGGGCGCTGGGCAACCACGTTACTCTACACCAAATCCTCTGCTATTGACGCACGTAAGCGAAGTGAGTATTTTTCTGGATGATAAGGTCTTTGAACCGGATCTTGAAGCGGACCCATTTGAGCTGCCTGCCTTCGAAGTGGCCGAGAAGCTTCTCCAAGCGTATCTCCAGAACGTACACAACTCATATCCGCTGCTGAATAAAAGGGCATTCACGCACCAGTTTTATCATTGTACGTAAGGGGCAACACTCAGCGGCCAAGGGAAGTGTCCCATGGCATCAACGCTGACATCTACTGTTCGGTAGATTATGCCGCAGTGAAGCGAGGAGAGTCATATGATCCGCCACGTCCCTGGCAAGTTTGCTTGCATATTGTTTTTGCCATAGGTGCAGTCTATACGCAACTGATTTCAGGTGACAAGCTGGGAAACGAGGTTTACCACTCACGCGCGTGGGTGCTAAGCCAGAAGACGCCCTGGTGGTCTTTGCAGCCAGACCTTACTCAAATGCAGATAACAGGTACGAGACTGTTGGAAATACTGCGACCGGCATCTAACTCTGCAAAGGTCTCCTGTCCTGCTACTACCTAGCGATCGGTCAAATCAACAGGTGAATTGAAAGCGAGTATTGACTGTTGCGAGCGACATCTAACGCATCGTAGATCTTGGATGTTCATAGGCATAGCCTTGCGATTCGGCTTCGCACTCGGCTTGCATATTCACAACGATGATCCGACATTGAGCGCAGTCGACAAAGAAGTTTTGTCGAGGATTTGGTGGGGTCATTGTTCACTGGAAACAACTCTAGCTGTGGTAACGGGGCGTCCAAGCATTGGGCATTATGCCACGTGCTCCGTCCCCCTGCCACTCCCCATTCCATCCTCGGAGATCGAAGAAACGATCATTGAGTCGCGATACGGCAATCAAAGAATCAGCTACACAAGACTCTTGACCCGAAAGGATCCTGCATCATCAGCCGAGAGTTTGGATTCACCAACACGAACCACGTTCGACCCTACTGGCTCGCATCTGGAGCGTGGGAATTCGGGCTCGTACCTGAAGAACGTTGTGCGACTGGGAGAAATCGCAAACGAGGCGCTAGCTATGTACACAGCTAGTGCACTCGGCGGAACTTGGTCAAGCATTCGAGAGAACATTATGCGGCTGACCGAAGAGCTTGATCGATGGGCAAGCTCTCTTCCTGATGATCTTGACTTCGACAAGCGCGGAGCAATCATTGGTCACAAGTACGAGCGTGAGAAGAATACTCTTGAGATTCTATTCCACAGCACCAAGATACTCATCACGCGGCCTTGCGTGTGTCGGCAAGACCGGCATAACATGAATCAGAAGACCAGAGTGAGCGAGTTCAACGAGAGCATGGGACTGATGTGCGTCGAGTCGGCAAAGTCTATTGCAAGGGTGCTACCCAATCGCCCAGAAAGCAACGTCGTGCGATTGTACCAGGCTGTACCATTTTGGAGCATCGTCAGCACTATCATGCAGAGCCTCGGAGTTTTGCTACTCGAAGCAATGTACGACGCGAGCCACTCTACACACGATGGCAAGGAAGTCATGCCTTCCCTGAAGAAAATGGTACGGTGGCTTCGTGCGATGAGACAGAGCAATGAAGTGGCGCATCGTGCGTACGTTCAGGTGATGGAACTGTTGCGGACGCTTGTGACCAGAAATCCGCTGGTAAGTAGAGACGAGCATTAGGAAGCAGACCGTTGGCATGGCCTTGGAGAGCCCAGATTGCTAACAGTCGCTGCAGAACATCTCAGATCTTCTCATGGAAGATGATCAATCCCACACCATACCTTTAGGGACTCAGGGAACGCTCGAAAAGCCTTCGCAATGGACGCACATCAACTCGGCCACGCAGAACAGTCCCGGAACTTCTACCCCACAGCGTCATACTCCACTTACAATCACGCCACAGTTCACAACATCGGTATCGACGGACTCGAACTTGCTCAATAGTAGGGACGTAAATGCCCAGAACCTTTCTCTCCGCCCCTTGGCCCGATCGTATAGCACGACTGGATCAGTCTTTCCCTGCTTGTTTTACACCAAATTTGACGAGCACAATCCACTGCCTGGATTCAGTATTGAGGCGAGGTGACGTTCCGCTGAGCATCGGTGGAAATGAGTCTGTAGATGTAATACGGAATGGTACCGGCTCAGCTGGAGTTGCGCAGCCACTGTCGAGTCTTGACGGCCACCATCAAACTATTTCTTAGCCTCAAGAATTGCAGGACTGATTGCTCGAACGTTCACCGACGGCTTTCTCTATCATCATGCAGAACGCTTCTAGGTCCATTGTTTGGTATCGATTCTAGCTGCAACAACAGCACCGCACCGCAACACGTCTACTTAGAGGCTTGGCCGTGTTATACTCTCGTACGTCTCTGTCGAGATGCACCCAACCAATTCGACTGTTACGCAGATGGCTAAACGAGAGACGCCAAGACTGTTCGTTCCAGCGGAGTTGGAATCATATGGGATCACTGGCACGCTAATCCGCTGCTGTGAGTTTCCGGCTCGACTCAGCCCTGTGAGAGGATTAGGAAGGTTGCTGTACAATCTGCTGACTGGGCTTGGCAGGCATGCGAAGACCAGCGCGTGCATTCGGTTGGCTGTCCTGGTGCACCGAGGATGACGATGGGTGCAAGTCACGGCGATCATCATACTAAGTTGGCACTATCCTCGCACTTCAAGTTAGATTCACGCAGAGCAATCCTCGGCTGCTTCCGAGCTGACTAGGGAGCCGAAGTAGGCAAGCCGAAGGTTATTTAGACACACAATAAGGATGTAAGTTGCTCCTCGTGTATCGGCGAGTTGCCCACCACGCTTTCTTCAACAATTACCTACGACATGACTTGCTATCTGCGCAACGGTACCGCTTCTCCAGAGGCACTTCCCTGCGATTACAATGCAGCTGCGGAGGGACGCCATACGTCCTGCTGCAACCCTAACGACCTATGCCTTAGCAACGGCATGTGCCGCAGCCACAGCGTGAACAACTTGACAAACTACGCATGGACATGGGGCTGTACCGA
>Ga0265780_10000099_pt1 | contig 136137 bp, 104 predicted proteins | sample P1T30metagenome_FD_192432 | JGI IMG/M metagenome (GOLD analysis project Ga0265780, IMG submission 192432) | Plant litter microbial communities from East Loma Ridge, Irvine, California - P1 T30 | ecosystem: Environmental > Terrestrial > Plant litter > Unclassified | place: USA: California...
TGAAACGTGCACTGGAAAACCAGGCTGAAAAATATAATAATCAGTTCGGATTATTACCGGGCTTTAAAGCGGGGGTGCATTGTGGCAGGGTTACTGCCGGGGAGATCGGGTCGCTGAAAAAAGAAATCATCTTCACCGGGGACGTCCTTAATACTGCTGCAAGAATTCAGGGACTCTGTAATCATTACCATGCCGATCTGCTGGTATCAGATGATCTGGCACAAATACTTCAGCTTTCGGCTAACTACGCGATAAAATCGGTTGGAGATACCCATCTTAAAGGTCGCAGTAAGACCATGGAGTTATTTGCTATTTCAAAGTCAATGGATTAGCGAAGATCAACAATTGATTTCAAATTAGAAGTAATTCGTTCGATCCATACTTTATAGGATATGGTATGGTTGCTGGCTAAAGGTGTCTCAGATCATAACAATTACTTAGCTGTACCAGAGGGAAAGTAATATAAAAGAAGATCAGTTAGCTAAAACTCTGGATGGAACACTTCAAACTTATACCGCATTATCCCTTTAAAACAAAGACAGCCCTCCCATAATATTATGAGCAGCTCTCTTTATAATTCGTCAGCTTATATCTGTCGATATACTCCAGTTATTTTACCGCGTAAACGCTATCAATAAATTGCTGCAGTGTAGTTGGATTTCTTCCTAAAAAGCTTTTCAAAGTATCATCTTCAACATCCATTGTATTTTGTGCTACAGCAGTGGCCCACATCGTAAACATGCCAATGTACATTTCAGGAACACCAAATTGCTTTAGGGTTGATTGAAATTCGTTAACTACAGGAGATTGAAAAATGACCTTTTTATCGATTGTTGCTGAAATTGCCTCTGCAATTTCAGCGAATGAAACAGCCCTTGTATTGGTCAGATTATAAGTTTTATTTTCGTGACCATCCGATGCCAGTATATTGGCTGCCACTTCCGCCAGCTCTTCACGAAGTACGAAGCTGGCTTTACCTTCGCCGGCAGGAAAAAGAATTACACCTGAATCAACAACCTTTTCTCCGGCAAATACGGCAACCATTTCCAGATATATACCGTTTTGAAGGATAGTATACGTTACACCGCTGTTTTTAAGAAATTCTTCTGATTCAACATGTGAATGCTGAAATGCTGCTATCGCGGAATTCTCAAACCCTGGTTTTCTGACAAATGATGTATAAAAGATATGTCCAACCCCGGCATCTTTTGCCGCCTTGATCACATTAATGTGCTGGGCAGTCCTGTTTTCGACCGCCTGTCTGTCATTACTAGAAACTAACAATAATTTGCTGATGCCCTTGAAAGCATGCAATAAGGAATTGTAATCAGTATAGTCCCCAACTCTTACGTCGACACCTGTATGCTCCAAATATTTTGCTTTATCAGTATCCCTAACCAAAACAGCAATCTCAGAAGGATTTATTCCATTTTTTAATAAATGATCAACGACATTTTTACCGAACTGACCATTTGCACCTGTTACTAATATCATATTATATATTTTTTTTTACAAAAGTAGCTAAGATGATATACATTATATACTTTGTTATTAATAAATAGTACTATACCTTTGTATAGTAACAATTTTACTATGAATGATTTTAAAAAATTGATTGAATGGGAGAAAACGCAACAGTGCCCCCGTACCTATACTTTGGCTTTGACTGATACCTTAAATGTTATCAACGGAAAATGGAAACTCCCTATAATAGCATCCCTCATGCGGGACGTTAATCGGTTTAAGGATTTATTAGAAAGAGTAGAGAAAATAACCCCGCGAATGTTATCGAAAGAATTAAAAGAACTGGAAATTAATGGCATTGTTGAACGTAAAGTATATAACTATACACCGGTTCTCATCGAATATAAGTTAACGGAGTCCGGTAAAGGTATCACGAAGGTTATCGATTCGATGATTGAATGGGGAATGATACATAGAAACCTGACCGTAACTCATGAACCTGCTTTAACTGATTAGTGGTTGCGGAAATCATAGCGCTTGATTCTTTGCGTGTATTACTTAAACACTAAGGCCTCTCAGTTAAAGGAGCCTTAGTGTTTTTTATTTGAAAATTAATGTGCCTCGACTTGAGTACTGTAGTTAGCGGGCACCCAAACTTAGCTCTTACCGTCCGCCCGGATGTGGCCAATGCCCGGATAAGAAAGGTGGTCGGCGGCTACTAAATAACCTTTCTTTGCTGCTTCCTAAAATGCTTTTTTTCGTTGTGCTGCCACAGCAGACGGATCTACATCATGAACGATGGTAACAGCAGGGTCCGCAACTTGTACTGCCGCGGCATGCATAATATCGCCCCAAAATAACAGCTTTTTGCCTTTGCTTTCCAGGGAGAAAAACGTGTGTCCGGGCGTGTGACCAGGGCTGGCCAGGGGCAGTACACCGGGCAATACCTCTTTACCATATTTAAATATTTTTAGCTTGCCAGCTTTCAGGTAAGGTCCCACGGTTGCTTCTGCTTGCGCGAAATAATTCTTCAAACTATCTGGCGCTTTGCTTTTACTTGCTGCTGTCAGCTAGAAACCTACATCAGGTTCACTGATGTAGATATTTGCGTTAGTAAACGCCAATTTACCCTTATCCATTAAGCCACCGGTATGATAGATGTGAATTCGTGACCCCGTCTTTTGCTTTCTCTTTTTTTGATGGTGAAATGCACACCAAATGACTGCGATGTTTTCATCTTTTAATAGTTTAAAATGATTAATCAAACCCTGAAATAGTCTTTTTCAGGTCGCTCGCAGTTCGCCGCAGAATTCAGAATTGCAGTGTTTTGAGTTCTTTCGGATCTTTTTTAACTCAATTAAAATATTACACTACAATCAGTTAACGCGTTTTAGCGACCTAAATCTAAAAACTAATTTCAAGTCGCCGGATTGGTATCTACCACATGCATTCGTAAGGACTGAAAAGGATTGGAATAAAATAAAAAACCCTCTAAATCAACGACTTAGAGGGTTTTCACACTGGCAAAATGCCATTTTGTGCGCCCACCTGGGCTCGAACCAGGGACCAAAAGATTATGAGTCTTCTACTCTAACCAACTGAGCTATAGGCGCAGGAATGTGTTTTGTTTCCGGGTGCAATTTTACATATTTGCGGGCATATACCCAAACACAATATGCAAAATATTAAAAACATCATTTTCGACTATGGAAATGTGATCTTCAGTATTGATTTTAACCGTGTACAACAATCTTTAAAAGCTTTGGGAATCAGTAATGTAGATGAATTTTTCGGTCATTTACAGCAAGATGCTATTTTTGATGCTTTTGACCGTGGACAGATCAGCGCTGTTGCTTTTCGCGACCGCATTCGTGAAAAAGCAGGCAATCCGTCTCTTACTAGCGATGAAATTGATGCCGCCTGGAACAGTATATTGGTAGGCATAGCCGATGGGAATCATGAATTACTACTGCAATTAAAAAGCAAATACCGCACTTTTTTACTGAGTAACATCAACGAAATTCATTACAACTACATCATGAAGTACCTGAACGACGAATTCGGGTTCGACAATAATGACCATCTGTTTGAAAGAATATATTATTCGCACTTTACCGGCAAGCGCAAACCCGAGATCGCAATTTTTGAACAGGTACTCAGCGAAAACAACCTTGTCCCTGCCGAAACACTATTTATTGATGATAGTCCTCAACATTTGGAAAGCGCTAAAAAACTGGGCATAGTCACCTTTTTGATGACCGCGCCCGATACCCTCCAAGATTTTGCTAAACGTGAAGCATTAGTTTAAGGGTAATTAATTCTAAAAAAACAAGTTTTATTTTTACAATTTCTGCCGTTGTACTATTAAATGAACTGGTCTAATTTTTACGGCTCTACAACACAATTGAACTAATAATTCAGCATTTTTGCAACTCTCAAAAATATGAATCAGTTCAATCAAGATACCATTGTGGCATTAGCTACACCTAACGGCACAGGTGCTATAGGCGTTATCCGTTTATCGGGTCCGGATGCTATACAAATAGCCAACAGCGTATTTAAGGGTAAAAATTTAACCAAGCAAGCCTCCCATACCATTCACTTCGGTAATATTACCGATGGCGATTTGGTGCTCGATGAGGTACTGGCTTCCCTTTTTATAGGTCCCCGCTCCTATACCCGCGAAAACGTTGTAGAAATATCTTGTCACGGGTCAAATTATATCATCCAATCAATCATCAAATTGCTGATTCGCCAGGGGGCCCGCTCTGCAAAACCAGGCGAGTTTACACTCAGGGCGTTTCTCAACGGACAATTCGATCTATCGCAAGCCGAAGCCGTTGCCGACTTGATTGCTGCTGATTCTAAAGCGTCGCAGCAGGCAGCATTACAGCAACTCAGAGGCGGTTACAGTAACGAACTGCAACAATTGCGCGAACAACTGGTTCACTTTGCTTCGATGATTGAGCTGGAACTGGATTTTTCGGAAGAGGATGTAGAATTTGCTAATCGTGGCCAATTAAAGCAGCTGATTCATGAACTTACCCGTATAATAGGAAAGCTTATTCAGTCTTTTGAATTAGGAAACGCAGTAAAACAGGGTATAAACACGGTTATTGCCGGCAGACCAAATGCTGGTAAATCTACTTTGCTTAATGCCCTGCTGAATGAAGAACGAGCCATTGTAAGCCACATAGCAGGTACCACGCGCGATACTATTGAAGAAACGCTTAATATAAACGGCATCAATTTCAGATTGATAGATACAGCGGGCATCCGGGAGGCCACTGACGCCATTGAGCAGATCGGGGTCCAAAAAACCATGGAGAAGATTAGCCAGTCGGCCTTGCTGCTCTATGTATTTGATGTGGAAAACATAACTCCCGAAGAGTTACAGGAAGATATTAACAGACTCTTCAAGCCAGGCATCCCTGCTATTATTGTAGCGAACAAAATTGACCTGGCCCAAAATTTTAGCGACACCTTTCAGCCATTTTTGCCAGAAAGTGTTACGCTGGTGGCCATATCTGCAAAAGAAAAACTGCACATCGACGAGCTCAAACAGCTTATTTATGATCAAACCATACAAGGCAAGCTAAATGGCAACGAAACCCTGGTAACCAACATACGCCATTTAGAAGCGCTGCAAAAAACTGAGCAGGCGCTCATCAAAACACTTGAAGGTATTGATACGCAAATCACCTCCGATTTTATTGCACTCGACATCAAGCAAGCCCTCCATTACCTGGGCGAAATAACCGGTGCGGTTACCACAGATGATTTGCTGGATAATATATTTTCTAAGTTCTGTATCGGAAAGTAACCGCAAAAAACACAACAGTCTTAACCCATTAAATGCCTTGATTTCGGTAATAGGATGAATACCAAAAACCTACCTTTGTAGTAAAGTTAACAATGCCTAAAAAAAACCAAGCTATACCTGTTAATCATTTCGGTGATGAGTTTGGCTCTGGTATCAGCATTGAGAGGCTTTCTTTTAAAACCCTGCCGGATCTTGGAGAATGGGAACAACCCGAACGCCACGACCGGCATACCTTTTTCCTGTTAGAACAGGGAAGCGTAACGTTAGAAATTGATTTTGAACGGTACCACATCCATTCCCCGGCTGCAATTTATATGCACCCCGATCAGGTACACCGGATCATAGGGTTCGACAACGTAACGGTGAGTGCCTGGGCCCTCACCAGTGACATGCTGAATACCGAATACCTGCAATTACTAGAGGACATCAGTCCTACTGCCCCTGTTCCACTCGACCTCAAAACGTATGAGTTATTATTTGAGGCGGCATCCCTTGGCATCAAAATTTCCAAAAGAGAAAAGGACCTCGTTTACCTCCCCCTACTCAAAGGCTATGTAAATGCCCTGGCAGGATTGATCATTGCAACTTACACCGCACAAACTAAACCGGCCGACAAGTTTTCACGGCCCGAACTTGTGACCAAGGCTTTTCGGGAGGAACTGGCAAAGCAATTTATGCAACTTAAAGGCCCGGCCGATTATGCAGAAAAGCTAAATCTGTCTACTGCATACCTAAACGAATGTGTTAAAGCTACTACCGGCCATCCGGTTTCACATCACATACAGCAGCAGGTTATTTTAGAAGCCAAACGTTTACTCTATCATTCTAATCAGTCGCTTAAAGAAATTGCCGCTGCATTAGGCTATGATGATTACCCCTATTTTTCCAGGCTTTTTACTAAAGTAGCCGGCATATCACCTTTATCCTTTCGCCACAAAAACCGCAATTAGTCCAAGTGTTGCGCTGTTGGTGCCTATTTTTTCCTCTTGTTTTGCGGTTGCTTTGTGCAACAAAATGCAGACCAAATGAAAACAGCTAATTATAAAAAAGTATTGATATCAGGCGCCAGCTTTGCAGGGTTATGCACCGCCTACTGGATGAACAAATTCGGCTATCAAGTCACTATCGTAGAGATTTCCACCGGCCTTAGATGTGCCGTTATGCTTTTTATAAAAATTGGTGAAGTAGGCCGGTTCTTCAAAGCTCAAACCACCTGCAATCTGCGCTACACTCCAGTCGGTGTGTTTGAGCAGCGCGTTGGCTTCTTTCATTACCCGTTCGGTAATATGGCTGGTTGTGGTTTGTCCGGTTGTTTCCTTTACCGCCTTGTTGAGGTGGTTGGTGTGTACTGCCAGTGCCTGCGCATAATGATGAGCCGTGGTAAATTTCAACGATTGTCCCGGAGAATCGATTGGAAACTGCCTTTCCAACAAATCCAGAAACGAGGCAGTAATACGGGCTGATGCACTGTTGTTCAACACTAAATTATTCACCGGAGACTTTTTCAGCGCTTCATGCATTAGAATATGCAGGTAGTTACGCAGCAGGTCATATTTGCCCGGATAGTCAGCATTCATTTCTACTATCATCTTTTTCATCAGTGCCGAAACGAAGGTTAATTGCCCCTCATTCAAAAAAACAACATGGCTGCTGCCAATATTAAGCAGCGGATAAAGTTGCAGATCATTCTGATTCTCCGGCGATTCGATAAAGGCTTGGGTAAACAGACAAAAGTAGCCCTCCTGATGTCCTTCACCAGACTCCCATGCAGTTGTTATAGTTGGGCTGGAAAATACCAATACGGGCCGGTCTATAATTACCACTTTGTCTGAATAGATCATTTTGCCATGACCAATTACCAGCGCTATCTTGTAGAAATCCCGGCTGGTAAACGGCACAACCTATTTACGTGCGCTTCAGCAATCTTTGGCCGCTTTAGAAAGTATAGTTGTGCGGCAAACGTTTTTAATGAGTTACATGAACGCATTTTTCTTACTGGCAATTATGAATGCTCTTTGTATCCCGTTAGTTATCCTGACAATGAAAAAGAAGGCAGCTATTAAAAGCGGTAAGGTGCAGATTCCGGATGCGCATTAAAATAAAAGCCCCCTCTTTGAAGTTAGTTTATTGCACATCAGGATTCTTTGCCAGGAGTGATATAACAACCTGATGAGCCGATTCCTTTTCCCAACGTGCCACTAACCAAGCTATAAAGCTCGACGTAAAAATATCCTCATTCTCTCCCCCATTTAGCAAGTTTAAAACCGCCTTTCTATACGTTTTTTCAGAAGTAACATCAGGGTTCAGCAGGTATTTTTCAACCAGCTTCAAATACAAAAGCACACGTTCTTCCGAAGTTTTTAGCAGGTACTTCTTGTATCGCCTTCTGAAGCTACTTAACCGGGACATGGCAATCTCGATATTAGAGAATTGTGCCTGGACTAAAATTTCCATCAAATTTTTTCGGATAGTCCATAACATACCCATTTTCTTTTCATACCAGGCATCGGTGCGCGTTAGCAAGGTCAACTGCTTCAAGCTTCCCCGGTCATTGCATAAGGCTAAAAACATAGCTAAGCATATCCGTATGTCTTCAATATCTTCCGGCTTAGACGTTTGCTTTACAGCAGACAGGGAACTCTGCAATAGCGTAATCGCATCCTTGGCAAGGCCTGTATAGAACAATCCAAGCGCAGAAAGTAGCTGATAGCGCAAATAGAAGAGTGCATAATAACGACTATCTGTGGCCATCAACTCCATCATTTCTTTAAGATACGATGCACTTTCTACAAAATCCTTTTGCCGCAGATGGAAGTTTGCCAAAAGATACAAGATAGATATATGATGAAAAAGATAGGGTTGTTTGTTTTGTGCCTGGTTTTGAATAAACAGTTTAGTTCGATTGATATACCGAGCTATTAATCCATAATTTTGCTGTATTGCAGCGTATTCGTTAGCAATAAATAGAATTTGATAAATGGACTTATAGGTCATAAGGTCATGTACAGAAATTCTGTATTTCCTGATGATCGTTATTATTAAGGCTGTTAAATTAACAACCTTGCCTTTTAAGTGTATTTCCTGCAACTCCTGCCTTAAATAGGCATAAGCCATATTGAGCTTTGCCTCCCGTTGCATGTGCGACTGGTTATTGAGAAAGCGTACCGTTAGGGCTTCCAAGTTTTCATTTCCTGGTATATGTGCATACTGCAACTTCAACAGCAACAGCTCATTCAACAAATTAAACTGTTCTAAACGCCCGGCCAGTCGTTCTGCCTTATCCAAACATTTTAAGGCAATCTTAGTCAGGTCATTTTCTAACAAAAAGCGGCCAACCACCAACAGGCGCAATGCATCATACGCATCAGAATGACTGCTTTCAAACGTTTTTTGTGATATAAACAGCAGCATGTTATCCTGTAGCCTTTTACGTAATGCATGATAGGCATCTTTATTTCTTTCGGGCTTATAAAGTCTCTTTATGCAATCTATATCGTCAGTTTCTATTAAATTAAGTAACTGCAGATTTTTCACATCACTCCTCTTATTTTTTCGCTGTAGAAACTGCTTAAATAACTTTCTGTCAGCATAATTGAGCAGGCCGTTTAATTCTTTAAGTGAGTCCATAATGATATTCTATTAGCACTCAAATGTACGATTATCGATAACTATATCGTCAGTTATTTACAATATATCAATTTTATTGGTGGGCTTTACGTCCCATATTTGCTTCCATATTAATCACTAAAACAAAATAAAAATGGAACCGCTACAATCCAGAACAGACGAAAATTCACCTATCGTAAAACATGGTGACAATGTTAAAAACCCATTTAAACCTACTGCCGCGTTTATTGGCGCCTCCTGGTTTGCTTTATTAGCAGGCGTGGCGGGTTACTGCATTGGCTTATGGAATGCCACTATGCAACTGAACGAAAAAGGGTACTATTTTACCATTCTACTATTTGGCTTATTTGCCGTAATCTCCGTACAAAAAAGCGTGAGGGACAGAGCCGAAGGGCTTGCCGTTACCGACCTTTACTATGGTATAAGCTGGTTTGCAACCATTGCAGCTATGGTTTTATTAACAATTGGCCTTTGGAATGCCGGTATTGCCCGAAGTGAAAAAGGCTTTTATGCTATGGCATTTTGTTTAAGCATGTTTTCGGCCATTGCTGTACAAAAAAATACCCGCGACGCAAAACTAATTGGAGATAAGGACTTGTAACGTAGCGGTTGCAACCCCGCAGCGCCTTGCCAAGCAAGCCTGCGGGGTTTATATGCATACATACGGATTTTCGATTCATTACACGCCATTGACAAAATAGATCATTTTTCACTTAAACAGCTGATTCAATTTTATTTATTCAGACAAGTTTATAAATTCACCCTTTTGTTCAGCAACCTGGTTTCCCCAAGCCAAAATAGCGTCTAATGTAGGGATCAAAGTTTTACCAAAATCGGTTAAACTGTAAACCACCTTAACAGGCGGCTTTTTACCGTAAACTTTTCTGGCTATTAAACCATCTTTTTCCAGTTGTTTCAACTGCAAACTTAGCGTCATTTCTGTCACGTTTTGCATTTCTTTTAAAAGCTCGCTGTATCGTTTCGCGTCGGTTTTTAGATGATATAAAATAACCGTTTTCCATTTACCTCCTATTAAATCCATAGCTAAACTTACCGTACAAGGGTAAACTTTATGGTTAAGTTTAACATGATCAGCAGTACATTCTATTTTCACCATGATGTTTTGTTGAGGCTATCATTATGGATAGTTATTGCAAATGTATGTGGCTAGCAATAGTTTTGCAACTATAATTATTATAGTACAAATTTAAAACTACACTATGACACAAAAAGATAAGCCACTCATCACCATCACAGGGATTTTAGGTAAACAAGGACTAAGTGCGGCTCGTACACTTTTACAAAGCGGGCGTTACCGGGTACGGGGTATCACTCGCCGCGTTAATTCACCGGAAGCACTTGAGTTAACCGCACAAGGAGCCGAACTTGTAAACATCCCGCTTGATTTGGGCTATCAGAAGGAGTTTACTGAAGCTTTCCGCGGCTCGCATGGTGTGTTTATGATGACACCGGGCATTGCTCCCCCGCAAACTCATGAAACGGAGCTGGGAAAACAGTTGGCAAACGCGGCGGTTGAAGCAGGAGTACAACACATTATCTTCAGCAGCCTGGAGAACGTGAACCAAATAACCGGTGGCAAAAAGTTTGCCCCGCATTTTACCGACAAGGCCAATATAGAAGCTTATATACGTACACTTCCTGTAACAAGCTCTTTCATTTACATGGCTTTTTTCTATACCAATCTGTTGGAATTTTACACGCCGCGTTTACAAGATGATACACTGATCTTTCCCATTTATTTGCCCAAAGATTTCCGTGCGCCGTTTGTTGATCCTCTTACGGCCACCGGCCCGGCTGTTCTAAAGATATTTTCAAATCCCGACCTATACGCCGGGAAGCCATTGCCGGTCATCGGCGATATCATTTCACCTCAGGAAATGGTGGATACATTCGTTCGCTTGACAGGTAAGAAAGCGGTATACAGTTCAGCATACACACAGGAAGACTTTTTGAATCATTTTCCGGAATACGCATCGAACGAAGAATTGGTTAAAGAGATATTGGGGATGGCCGAATACGCGGTAGAATATGGCTATTTTAAAAAGGACCGCGACTTGCAATGGAGCCGTAAAAGTAATCCAAACAGCCTTAACTGGGAGCAATTTCTGCGTGCTACAGGTTGGCAAGGGCAAAAGGTTTCTTACTCCTAATTTGTATATACCAATTGAAGCATTTAAGGCTAAACGTAAATGGTGCCAATAATTAGAGACGTTAATGAGAGCAACTGGTTTATAACTACCTATTACGTTAATAAAAATAATGTTGGCATTAATGCCTCATTGCAAAAGCGTTGTTATAATTCATGCAAACATACATAACGTCAGTCACTTACTCGAAAAACTGAATTTAAGGAAGGATAAACAGTTGTGACAACAATCAAATTGAGATCGTCATGTAGTGCTGATAGATTTTCAAATTGTACATTTGGACACCTATTTTGACGAAAAATACAACATACCAACGGCTGTGTTTTTAGATATTTATCAATTTATAAATCACCAATTTTAAACTGACTATCAAAACATGCTCAAATTTTCTGCCATCGTTTGGCTAACTATTCTTCTAAGCTTTAACGCTACCAATCCTCTTCAAGCACAAACAGTTTGGCTCGACCAATTGGATTTAAGTACCGCCACTCAGGGTGCCGGTTTACCCAACAAAAATAAATCAGTAGACGGAAAAACGATTTCCATTGGCGGAAAAACTTTTGAGCGTGGTTTCGGTACTCATTCAGAAAGTTTGTTGATTGTTTTACTTAACGGAAAAGCCAGCTCATTTAATGCTTTTGTGGGCATTGATGATGAAATCAAAGGTCATGACCCTGCAGCCGAATTTGTAGTGAATGGAGACGGTAAGAAATTATGGTCGAGTGGAATTATGCACTTGGGAGATGCCCCAAAAGCTTGTTCGGTTCAATTAACGGGAATAAACAAGCTGGAACTGGTGGTAACCGATGGCGGGAACGGAAATTATTATGACCATGCCGATTGGGCCGATGCTAAGTTTGAAACGCAGGGCGTAAATACATTGTTAACCTTTAACCCGGTTCCAAACGTACCTTATATATTAACGCCTAAGCCCAAAGCAACGCCAAAAATTAACGGACCTGCTGTTTATGGCGTTCGTCCGGGTTCACCTTTCCTTTTTCGTGTACCAGCAACGGGTATTAGACCAATGGTATTCTCGGCCAGCAACTTACCATCAGGATTAAAAATAGATGCAAAGACCGGTATCATCACAGGAAAAATAGTAAAAGCAGGTAATTACCAGGTCACTTTGCTGGCTAAAAACGCTAAAGGGAAATCTTCCAAGAAACTGCGTATTGCTTGCGGCGAACAAATTGCTTTAACCCCGCCTATGGGCTGGAATAGCTGGAATTGCTTTGCCGGAGAGGTATCTGCCGATAAGGTGAAACGGGCAACCAATGCTATGATAAAGAGCGGACTGGTTGACCATGGATGGAGCTATATTAACATAGACGATTTTTGGCAAAACCACCGCGATGCAAAAGATTCAAGCTTGCGTGGTAAACTCCGCGACGATGCCGGAAATATTCAACCCAATGCCCGTTTTAAAGACATGAAGCCACTGGCAGACTTTGTTCATAATTCGGGGTTGAAAATTGGCTTATATTCAAGTCCGGGACCGTGGACCTGTGGTGGTTGCGTGGGCAGTTATGGTTACGAAAAGCAAGATGCAGAAAGCTATGCTAAGTGGGGCTTCGATTATTTGAAATATGATTGGTGCAGTTACGGTGGGGTTATTGACGGCATGCCAAATAATGACCCCTATAAAGTAGGTTCATTATCTTATAAAGGCGGAAGTGTATTATCTACTGCTATTAAACCTTTTAAATTGATGGGAGAGTACCTACGCCAACAACCGCGCGACATTGTTTTCAGCGTTTGCCAATACGGCATGTCGGATGTATGGAAATGGGGAGGTTCGGTAAATGGAACCAGCTGGCGCACCACCAATGATATTACCGACACCTGGGTTAGTGTGAAGAACATTATTATGGCTAATGAAAAAACCGCTGCCTGGGCTAAGCCAGGGAACTGGAACGACCCCGATATGCTGGTGATTGGCACAGTTGGATGGGGCAACCCTCACCCAAGCAAACTCAAACCCGACGAGCAATACATGCATTTCAGCCTATGGAGCTTATTTTCTGCTCCCTTGTTGATAGGATGCGATATGGAAAAACTCGATGCTTTTACGCTTAACCTGCTTACTAATGATGAAGTTATAGCCGTGAATCAAGACCCGCTTGGTAAGCAAGCTACCTGCGTTCAAACTATTGGCGAAGTACGCATCTATGTCAAAGAACTGGCGAACGGAGACAGGGCTGTTGGCTTTTGCAATTTCGGTTTAGAGAAGGCCAACCTCAACTACAAAGACTTTAAGAAATTAGGCATCACCGGCAGTCAACAGGTGCGTGATCTGTGGCGTCAAAAAAACATCAGGAAACTTAACACAAAATCAGAAGAGCTTCCGATAAGCATTCCGGTGCATGGCGTTGTTTTATACCAATTTAAAAAGGTAGCATAGTCAACTCTTTAAAGCAAAAAAGGTCAGCGGTTAACCGCTGACCTTTTTTGCTTTTATATAAGTTTTGCTTGCCATCTTATTAAGGCGAGTCAATAACTTTTCACTTATAGCTATTAAGTGTTATAAGCTTACTTTTTAAGTTGCCACCAGTCAAAATTAAACAATTGACCTTCACCGCCTTTAAACACCAAAAACACATCATGTTTACCGTTTACCTTATTGATCTTGCTTGAAACAGTAGCCCACTTTTGAAGTCCACCAGTGCTTTTAACAATGGCGGTTCCTAATAAGGGGCCTGTTAATTGATCCAAGTGAATTTCAATGCTCGCCTCATTTGCAGAAGCGATGCTTGCTTCAAACATTTTGGCACCGTTCTTAAAATCTACGTTTCTTACCTTAATATAGTCGCCGTTTTGAATATCGGTAACGTAAATTCCTTTACTGTTAACACTGTCTTTAACCGTTTCGATGCCTTGCTCCCAGGCAATGGTTTCTGCTTGTACCTTTTGATAAGGGTTTATGCTTCCAACAGCAGTTTCAATACCTGCCGTTGGTGTAATCCTTGCGATTGATCCATCACTGTTAAACTTAATTTCGTCAACACTAACTGATCTGTTAAAACCACCACCACCTGGCAATGCACCGTCATGATAAAACAGATAAGACTTTCCCTTATAATCAACTAACCCAGGGTGATTAGTGAACGCACCGCCTTTTTTAATCACATCCATAATGGTATCGCGGTAGGTCCATGGGCCAACAGCGCTCGAGCCGGTTGAATAAGCCAGGTGTTCGGGAACACCACCGGCAGGGTACAATAAATAATATAGATCTTTGCGTTTATAAAGCCATGGACCTTCTTCATAAGTGGTAAACCTTTTTTCAGTTGAGTTTACTGTACCGTTAATCTTACCGGCAAACCACTCTTTTTGATCAGCAGGTATTTGCCTTACACCTATTGCTCCATCATAAGAGGTCATATCTTTATTTAACTTCACCTGCCAGCGGGTTGAGGTACCCCAGTTTAGCCACGACTGCTTGTCATTATCCACAATAACTGTAGGGTTAACGTTTTCGCCATCTGCATTTTCGGTGATTAGCGGCTTACCAAGCACATCTGTAAACGGACCAATTGCCCGGTCGCCAACTGCCACACCAATAACTTTTTTGCGGGTTGTTTTATCTATAGCACTTACATACCAGTAGTATTTATTATCGGCAGCATTTTTAACGCTGTGTGAGTTTAAGCCATCTATTGATTGCGCCCATTTAAACGTGTTTTTTGCATTATGAATGCGCAGCTTGAAGCTCTCATCGGTAAGCGGAACTTTTACAATACCAGTAGACTGATCGTATGAGGTCATATCCTTGTTTAGCTTTACATAATACAGGTGCGGATTGCCCCAGTACAAGTATGCCTGCCCATCATCATCTATAAATACAGTGGGATCTATATAACCCCAGCCGCCTGTTACCAGTGGCTTGTTTAAAACATCCTTAAACGGGCCGACCGGACTATCAGACACGGCGACACCTATAGACATGCCTCCGTTTTTAGCGTTAACCGGCACGTACCAGTAAAACTTTCCGTTCCGCTCAATACACTGACCAGCCCAGGCATCCTTAGTTGCCCAACTGAAGTTTTTGAGTGACATACCCACACCCCTATCTGTCCAGTTCACCATATCGGTAGTGGAATACACGTGCCAGTCCTTCATTACAAACCAGGTCGATTTGTCTTCATCGTGCCCGGTATATAAAAACAGGGTGTCCTTATATACCATTGGAGCCGGGTCGGCCGTATAAATGGTTTGCACTATCGGATTTTGTGCAACAACCTTCCCTACTCCTAAAAACAGAGTAAGCGTAGTTAAATAGATTAATTTATTTAGTTTCTTCATTAACAGTTTCTATTTCAAGAATATTTAATTTTCAGGTATTAAGTATTCAGTTTTACAATTCATCAAACTAAGAGATGACCAACCAATAAGCTTATTATTCAGCATCAGGCACCGTATAGCCCAACAAAGACAGCATCTTTACGCCATAGCGTTTACCCAGTTTGCGGTAACCAGCAGCGTCAAAATGCAGATGATCCTTAGAGCTGGTACAACCAGCCGATGATATTACATGCGCATTAGGTATAACATTAGGCAGCGTAGCAATGATCTTATTCATGGAAGCGCATGCTCCTCCCTGGTCAGCATTTACCAATTCTCCAGCCATTAAAGGCACTTTGGCTGGTTTCAGCGACAGGTCTTGCATCAGGTTATCGTAAATGCCCTTTACTTTTTTCGTCCACAGGGTATCATTAGTATTAGATTCGCCCTGATGCAGTAAGATGCCTTTAATTACGCCCTGCTTTTGTGCAAGTTTGGCCAGTTCTACCAGCCTTGCATAGGGGTTTCCACCATATTCGGTAACCATATTCTTCAACCAATCCGGAGCGGTTGCCACGTAAGTTTGGTAGCTGGTTTTTTCGAACACTTCTATTTTTGAACCGGCGACAGATACATTGATAACGCCAACCGTAACACCCTTTGGCAACTTATCAATTAGAGTCCTGCCAAAATAATCGGCCGGGTTGATGCCGGTTTTACAGCGACAAAGCGGAGGTTTTGCGGTATACCAATTATCTTTCACTCTGCCCAAATCGGGGCAGTCCACTGCCTGTAATACCTTAAAGCGCTTGTCAACAGTGGTATCCTGAGGTTCGAAACGGGCATTGCCTTCCATGTTCGATTGGCCAAAACAAAGGAAGATGTAGAACTTCTTATTTTGAGCGAATACGCCCGATGTAAGTAACAACAATAAAAATGAAAGGGTTGCCCATTTGTATAAGCACTTCATAAGCTATATCAGATTAAATTATTCGGAGAAACTACTTAGTGAAAAGTGCAGGATTCACCGGCTTAAATATTAGCTGTGAAAATGCGTACAGGCCATCTTTCCACACCTTGAAATCATGGACACCCGGTTCAACAAAGTAAATGTGCGGAACGCCTTTTTCTTCAAGGTACTCATGTGTGCGTTTGCTGAAACTAAGCAGCCCGTCACTCGCACCGCAAGAAATATACAATAGCTTTAATTGTTTTTTTGCAGCTTCCGGATTTGGCACCAGCTCTTCGGGCTTGCGGGTGTTAGGTGCTGAGGAAAAACCACCAACCCAGGCAAACTTATCTAAATTACCCAATCCAAAGTTTAGGGATTGTCCACCACCCATTGACAGGCCTGCAATAGCGCGGTGTTCGCGGTCTTTAGCTACCGGGTATTTGCGCTCTATGTAAGGAATCAAATCATTCAAAAGGTCTTTTTCGAAAGTGGCAAAGGCCGCAACCTTATCAGGAGCCATAATATTACCGGTAGGCCGGTCATCTTTCATAGCCCTACCGTTCGGCAAAACAATAATCATCGGTTCTGCTTTCGATTGAGCATATAAGTTATCTAAGATCACTTGTGGCTGGCCTCCGTTTAGCCACTCTTTTTCATCGCCGCCAATACCATGCAGCAAGTATAAAACAGGATATTTCTTTTTTGCGGAAAAACCGGGAGGCGTATAAACAAGAGCCTTTCTATCATTTCCTACAGTTATTGAGGGGTAAGTGATCGAGTCTATTTTTCCGTGTGGTATATCTGATTTTACTACATCAAACCCTTCCGGAGATGGTTTGGCAGTCTCCTGTGCATTTGCAGTAACATTAAATAATAAAGCTGCACCTAAGAGGTACGGCCATGCTATTGCTCTTTTGTTCTTCATCATGTGTTTTAGATTATTAGTGGGTAATTGGTTTAATGATTTGGTATTTACCGCTTAAATGCATCAGGCTGAACAGATACAAAAGACCATCGTAATAAGGGTCGAAATAACCATCATCATAAGGCTCCAGTTTAGCATTCCATAACGCTTTCACGAAATCGGCACTTCGCGGGTCTTTATTCATCAGTGATGCGGAAGCTGCTGTTGCAACTAATCCTATAGAATGGCGCAACTTCTTTACATCGCCAGCCTGAAGTATAAAATCGGGGCGGGTTCCATCTAAATTGAACTGATCTTCGAACTTATTTATTCCTTTAGACCGAAAAAAGTTTTGAAGTGTACTGGCATAATTGGCCTGCCACTGCTTGTCTTTACCAAACCACTGGTAGTCCATGGTAATATTCATGGGTACGCGCCACGAATCATAACGAAATGCGGCGGGCATCCACGACGTGGAATGCGGCTTACCACTAAACTCGGTATAGTCGGCATTTAAACCGGTCACCGGATCGCATGCCCGGTGCAAAAAAACCCGTGAGGTATCGGCACAATCGCGGTAGAACTGCTCGTGTCCATCTTTAGCGTATTGAGCCCATACTTCGTAAAAGGCAGGGAGATGGTATGATGGATCGGTCCAAAGATAATTTTTACCCTCAGGCACAAAGGTGATCTGCTTATGTTCGGTATTAATGAGATTATAAATATTGTTGGTACCATCCTTTTTCCACATGGCATCCAAAATACGCCTGGCTTCTGCATAGTAGTTGATGCCGGTATTATTTCCCCATTTATTTGAAGCAAACAGTAAACTGGTTATATAATACAATTCCCCATCCGAAGCTGAGCCATCCGAATTACGCTTTAGCGTTTGCGGATTAATGCTCCAGGCAAAATAACCTTCCCTTGGGCCCGACTGATGCTGGAGGTATTTCTTAGACCACCTCCAAACCCTATCAAACACCTCTTTTTTGTTCAATTGCACGGCAACCATCATCCCGTAGGATAGTCCTTCGGTACGGGCATCATGATTTTTAATGTCCGACACATAGGCCATGGTATCTCCCACCTCGAAATAAATTCGATTAGGGCCTTCAAACAGGTCGCGGTATGCTTTATCAACCTTTTGGTCTATAGCCGCCTGACTATAACCGAGCTCTCGGAACATATTCCGGCTTACACCCGTTTGGGCAGCTGCTTTCTTTGCAGCAACTTTATGAGGTTGCTGGCCCAATGCTATAAAGGGTAAAAGAGCACTACAAACAGCTAATATTTTAAATTTCATCGCTTTGGTTTTAATTGATAATTCATTGAATATCAGCAATTTTTATTAACGCACAAACTTAACGTCTTTCAACATGATGCCTTGTGCAGTACCTGGTAAAAACCTTACAAATACATCGTGCTTACCAGTAACTTTCTTTACAGCTTTACTGAACGTTTTTGAGGTAATTTTACTGGCAACATTCACAGGTATAGTTGCTACAAGTTGCCCTTTTTCAATGTCATCTACCCAAATTTCCAGCTTGCCGGTACCATTACCAGAAGCGGTTACAGCTATTGATGATGGCGATACATTACCGGTTTCAACTCCGGAAATCATAAACCATCCACCATTATTGGTTGTGGTGGTTACTGTTCCATTATCACGTGTTACCCCATAATAGTTGCTGAAACCTTCAGCAGGCATTGCAGAATAACCATCTTTGCAAATAAATAAATCAAAAGCGGCCGGTTTGCCTTCAGCGAAAAGGCCCAGACTTGTGCCTACCCAACTGTTGAAGTTAGGCTGCGCTTTATCGAGGTTTACCGCACTGATTGCCGCACCAACCGATTTCCAGTTTTTGCCATCGCCGCTGTAATAGCCGGTTAACATGTGTTGGTTTCGCTCAATTTTTAACCATACAATATTGCCGATGGTGTTAGGTACCGAACGTTCGGCTGTATCCATCTTGAAAATTATTCTTTTACCTTGATCGTATCCTGTGTACAACTTAACTGTTACTTTTTGATTACCGTTGGTTAAGTAAATACCTGCCTGTGCTGTGGCGTCGGTAGCGTTTAAATCTACCTTAGTTACTGCGGTATACCAATGGTCTGTTTCCTTTTGCATTAAATGGGTGCGGTTTGTGTCGGGACTAAGCGTAACCCAACCTTTCCTCGCACTTAGTGAATAGCTCACTGCCGCTTTCTTAGTTAAAAAATGCCAGGCCAGGTTAAGGGAATCTTTATCAAACTGGTCTGTTTCCACACTTCTCCACCTGATACCTGCTTGCGGAAGATCTGGCTTTTTAACTGGCTGAGTGGTAGGAGCCATTCCCCAAGGCCTGTCACCTTCCCACATAACCGGGTAAAGGGCCGTTTGCCTGCCCATACCTGACCAATCGTCACCGTCGTATTTTTCATAACTCTGCCCAATGGTCCACCATGTACCATCTTTTAATTGAACTGGCGCTGCAATATGGTTAGGACGGCGGAATCCCACTTTAGCATCGGTAATAGGTTTAAAAAATTCGTCCAGCCTTTCCCATTTAGTAGAATCGCTTGTTAGTGCTGATGCCCTTAATACATACTGACCACCCGATACATCGCCGGCCGGGAAGTAATAATAAAAACCATTGCGTTTACACATTACCGGCCCTTCGGCCCAGCTATATTGTAACTTAGCGTTTATCCAATCGAGGTTAATTACTTTATCGGTTAGCTGACCGTCTTTCCCAAGTGCCTGCAGGCGGTTCACTTTCTGGCCATTTTTAATTACCATGTACGGCTTGCCGTCGTCGTCTACAAAAATAGAATTATCGTACCCAAGCGGACCGGTTTCGTCATTAGTTTTTACCTGCACCGGTACAGACCACGGCCCCATGGGCGAACTGGCTTTGGAAAACCATTGGCCTCCTGCCGAAAAATAAATCCAGTAAGACCCATAAAAATATGTGATAGCCCCTTGCCAGATGCCGGCAGAAGGACGGTCGCTTACCCATTTTGCAGCCGGAGCTGTAAGCACCCTACTAATCACTTTCCAATGAACTAAATCTTTAGAATGGTAAATTGGCAAATACGGATTAAAATGAAAGGTTGATCCGCAATGGTAAAAATCATCTCCTACTTTTAGCATAGTTGGATCGGGGTGATCGCCTGGTAAAACCGGGTTGGCATAAGTTTGCACTGATTGATAAGGCGACGGACCGCTTTCAGCAAGTGTTTGGGCCGAAAGGTTAAAAGTGTGTAATGATAAAGCAATTAGCAGAGCCGGCAACCGGCATAATTTATTCATGTTCGAGTATTTGAAATTGAGCTGTTGCATGTGGACTGCAGAAGCATTTAAAAGAAACATGCTTCTTAATACAATTGATGCCAACAGGGATCCTTTAAGTTTATTTATTATTTGGTTAAGCGAAAGTAAACTAAGCTGCCAATGGCCAATACCGCAATTGTTTAAATTCATAGAAGATATGTTTAATATTCAAGCAATATTTAAAGGTTGTCAGTAGCTTATTCTTACAAAGATGTGCTTAAATTACATCACAGTCCATTTATCGACCTTAAAATCAAACTATTATAGCGTGAAAACATATCAATTACAAACTCAGTGAACAATTAATAACTTAAACATTTGTACTGGTTTTGTATGGAAAAATAGCTTACCCAAATTTAACTATCAATTAAATTTGATTGACAATTATCTTGACCTAACATTCATGCTGTACAGGAGCAAAACAATTGCCTGTACACATTTTGAGTTTCTATTTTTTTCGCACCATAGATAAATATGGATTTCCCCTATTCCGTTTTGGGGACATAAGCTTTAATTGATTTTACTACGCACACATTTATATTTTGCATTTACTCTCTTGTGCATAAGTATAAATGCTTTCTATAATAACTGATTCAGAGCCAGATTGCATCAGTAAATTACTAACCATTTAGATAAATTTTTATGAAAAGAAAATTATGGATTTTGATATCGGCAGCAGCTATGCTTGCCGGTTGTAAAAAGGAAACATCTAATGCAGTTACTGCGGAAGCAGAGATGGTTTCCAACAAAACAACACAGGCGGTGGCAACCATAAATGCATCCTCAATTCAACAAAACATCAGGGGCTTTGGTGGTGCCAGCATCAGGGGATGGATAGCAGACCTTACATCAGACCAGCGCACAAAAGCATTTTCGGCTACTAATGGTATTGGCTTAAGCGTTTTGCGGGTAAGAGTACCCATTAACAGCTCAGATTTCGCTGCTGAAAAACCAACTATTGATGCAGCTAAGGCAAACGGCGCTTCTGTTATTGCATCTGCGTGGACTGCCCCGGCTTCTATGAAAGATAATAACAACATTGTAGGCGGCAAGCTAAAAACCACTTCTTACAGCGCTTACGCAGCTCATTTAAGCTCGTTTGTTTCTGCCGTAGGCGGGGTAACAGCTATTAGCCCAAGTAACGAGCCTAACATACAGGTAACCTATGAGTCTATGGAACTTACAGCACCTGAGGTGGCTAATTTTGTGGCGGCGCAGGGTTCCAACTGTGGCGCACCCATTATGGCACCCGAACCGTTCAACATGAGTCAGAGCTTTATAAACAGCTATTTATCCAATACTACTGCTGCCAGCAAAACTGGTTTCGTGTGCGGCCATATATATGGCGTAGCACCATCGCTATATAGCCCGGGTAAAGAAGTTTGGATGACAGAACATTATACCAATACTAATGATGCAAATGATTGGTCTGGAGCAATGGGCGTAGCTAAAGAAATCCATGACTGTATGAACGCCGGTTATAACATGTATGTATGGTGGTATATTCGCAGGAGCTACGGTTTTATTGATGAAAGCGGAAACATTACAAAGCGCGGTTATGCAATGGCGCAATTTGCTAAGTGGATAAGACCAGGTTATAATAAAATTTCATGTACATCTAACCCAACTGCGGGTGTATATATGACTGCTTATAAAAGCGGCTCAAAGTTGGTTATTGCAATTATTAACCAAAACGCAGCAACCACTTATCAAACGTTTAGTATAGGTGGTGCTACCGTAACCGGATTTAACCGCTATGTTACAACCAGTTCATCAAACCTTGCAAGCAATACATTAAGTGTTAGCGGCGGCAGTTTTGGAATCAATCTTGCACCGTCCAGCGTGACTACTTTGGTATCCAACTAAACCACAAAGCAGCCGATAATCTGGCTGTCGGTTGCTTTGCTTTATATCTACTTGTTTTAGCTGTCCTATTTCTTGTTTACACTACCATCCTACTTTACTATGAATAAATGCTGTTAACATATCGGCCATTTTTTGATGTTCCTTAAATCCGGGATGGGAGTCTTTTTTGTTAACAGGCGGATCAAACGGAAATATCAGTGTATCCATTAACTGGTCATGAAGCTCATTAACCGCACTCTTTACATAACCAGGCCAGGGTGAGCCCTGCTTAGTGGCATCCATAGATCCTAGTGTGCAAATGATGCGGGCTTTAGGGTATCTTTTTCTTAGCTGCGTAAAAAACTGCTTGTACGCATTAATGATTGTTGCATTAGTTGGAGCCGAATTACCAAAACGCCTTTTAAACTGCGCATTTTCTGGTTGGTTTACAATCCACGAATCGTTTTGACCCAAATCGGCAACCACAACCTGGGGTTGATATTGTTCAAAATCCCATTTACTCTTTGCGTCCGATTCATAAACCCTATCGAATACTTCGGGCATAATTTCGGGAAACCAGCTTACCATTAAACCAATCCCGCTTTTAGCAATACAGTAATAGTCTGCATCTAACGAGCGTGCTACCACTGCGCCATAGGCCAGGTAATTATTTTCGTCCACACCATCTTTCAATGTATCGCCTATAGCCATTCCACAGGTTATAGAATTACCGTAAAATTCAATTCTGCGTTTCCTTTGAGGGATACGAACAACATTGGCATTTGCGTTTAGCAAAAATTGGTAAAACATGGTGCCACCCATTCCGGCTTCTGTTCGTTTAAACAATTCTACAGTGTGAGTGCCTTCGGGAAGTCCTTCTGCCAACAAATAGGTACGCCGAGTACTGTCTGGACTTAATATGCTGGTCACTTTACCATCAATTATAACATTGAATCGGTTTTTAGCATGCTCATCCTGAAGATCGGTACTTATGGCAGTGCCTTTAAAGCGAATTCTCACGGTGGTTCCCGGCCATTCGAGCCTCACTGCGCCCGAATTTATTTGAACCCGCCCATTATAATTTATGAGCGGATCATTTGCATTTACCTGACGTTGCGCTACGCAATTTAATGACAGCAATAGCAGGAATAATATCTTTTGGTACATACAAGATAACTACTTAAGGTTTGATTAGAAAGATAATGCTATTGTCTACCAAGGGTAAATTTGCGCTGATAAAAAAAGATCGGGGCTGCATTTTCAACATTATTTGTCTGTTTTTATTGAAATGTACCCTATCTTAATTTCTGTAGAAACGATATTTATATCATTAAACCGACACATTTTTTTTCTAGTTTCTTGAGTTAATCTGGTTTAATTTTATTGGTTTTATAAGGACAGCGCGAGGCTGTCCTTACTAATTTAAAATTTGGATTATTTCACTGTATTATTTGCTGATGCAGTGTTTTGAGGCCTGTCTGTACGAAACGGTGATGCCGGCAAACCTTCCTTGTTATAAAGATTGGCACTTTCCGGGTTATCGGCCCAGGCATATCTTACATACATGGGTGCAGGTACTTCTGCATTACTTATCACCACTTTATCTCCTGTTATTTTTGCATCGGCCCATACAAATCGTTTGTCGGCTCCGGCAACTGCAAAGCCCGAAAGCATGCTGTCACCTTTGGCTATAAGGCCGCTTCCTACATTGTTAAACGTAAGCACTATCTTTTGGCCATCCACATTGGCCGAACGTAACACCGGTCCAGAAAAAACTACGGACTGGTCGCCGTAGGCCAGCTTTTCAGCAGCCAGCGCCAGGCGGTCGCCAATAATTTTTTTGCGAAGAGGATGTATATCGTTCCATTCACCGGCATCAATAGATACCACCATACCCGAGCGTGGAAGCGATAGCACATCTTGCTGCGCTTCCCTTATCTCTGCCCAACCGCTTTCGGCTGGCGTATACTGTACCTCGCCAAAATTGGGCAGCTGAACCACCAAAAACGGAAGGTCACCTTGTCCCCAACGTTGCCGCCAGTCGGTAATTAAGGTTTTTAGTAGCGTTGCATAATTTTTTGTACCAACGTTAGATTCGCCCTGGTACCAAACAAACCCCTTAATGGTATAAGGCACCGCCGGATAAATCATGGTATTGAACAATCCAGATGGTTCGTTTTGTGCATTCAGCATGTTAAACCCACCACCCATTCTGCCGCGGCGGTCGTCAAAGGCCTGCCCTACCTTGTACTGCCAGTCTCCGCGTAAATCGAGCGAGGTTTTGCCATCGGTAAGCTCATATCTTTTTTCAGGAACGAAGCCTCCCTTGCCCGAACTGTTGGTCACTCTTACCACAATAAGGTTTTTTCCGGCTTTAAGCAGGCCCGCAGGTATTTCATATCTCCTTGGCGGATATTGATAGGTTATATTTCCAACCTTTTGACCGTTCACATATGTTTCATCCGCATCAATAATCCTACCCATAAATAACTTGGCAGCCTTACCTACCATAGAAGCAGGCACTTCAATTTCTTTACGAAACCACACTACACCGTTAAGGCCTCTAACACCCTGGTCGGCCCAATAACCGGGCAGCCAGAAATTATGCCAGCCCTTTGCCTCATAAGCCGGATCGAACCATTTAACAGTACCTTTAAGTCCTAAATCTGCAACTTCCGCCGGTTTGGCTACAGGGGCGGGTTGAGGGCTACGTTTGAACTGATCAAAGAAACTGCTATCCCTAAACTGGGCTATCCGTTTAGTAAAATCGTCTATGCCACCAACTGCATCGGCACTTATCCAAGCCTGCACCGGTGTACCGCCAACACTTGAATTGATTATACCGATAGGAACATGATATTTTTGGTATAAAGCCCTCGACATGAAAAACGGAACAGCTGCAAAGTCGAGCACTGTATGAGGGTCGGCCTTAACCCACTTACCCGGTGGCAGATCTTCATACACCCGCCGAACATCCGACTTGGTGGGTACAAAAAAGTTCCTGATCTGCGGATAATTGGCCGTTTCGATGTCTTGGGGGTAAAGTTCCTTTACACGTTCCATAAGCACGGTCATGTTTGACTGGCCCGAAAAAAACCACACATCACCAATTAAAATATCTGATAAAGTAATATGATTACCTGCGTCAATTTGCATGGTGTAAGGACCACCGGCGCGCATTGCAGGAAGTTGTGCAACCCACTTACCATTTTTATCTGCCGTTGCCGAAAGGCGTTTACCATTAAAACGGATGGTTAATTTTTCGCCTGTATCGGCCCATCCCCAAAGCTTAATTTTGGCATCGCGTTGCAAAACCATCCCATTGCTAACCAATTGCGGCAATCGTACTGTACTTTGGGCCGGGCTGCAATAAGCAAGCAAGGCAACAACTGTAAGCGTCTTAAAAAAATTTGTGTACATAATAAACAAGTCAGTATTTGAGGCAGGATGTTTGTTTCCTAAACCATTTAAAATTTAATCCAGTCTATCTCAGTAGGTGTATTGCTTTCCAGCACTACAAAAATATCATGAATACCCTTTACAGTGCTATTAATTGGCTGACTGCTTAACTTCCATTGTTCACCAGCGCTCAGCTTAACCTTAGCAATCAATTTTCCGCCTACCTTATCTGCATAAATATTCAAAACAGTGCCCGGCTTCGATATTCCATTAATGGCTATTTTCTTTGGTGCTGCCGATCCAAAATCAACTTTATTGTATCTCACCCAAGAACCTTTATTATTCATACTTACTTTCCAGCCCTTAAAGCGGTTAGCCGTATCGATAAAATCAACCTTGACATTCTCGCCACTTATTGCACTGTAACGATCTACCTGAATTTTTCCATTAGCAGGTGTTATGCCTATACCACGCAGCGTTGGTATAACTTTACGAATAGAACCATCTTTTTCAAAAAACAAACTATCAGCACGGATAGAGCGATTTTTATCGAAGTTTGGCGACAGGTCCTTATCATGATAGAACAAATACCACTGGTTGTTTAAAGACAAAACAGAGTGATGATTTGTCCAGCAGCCACTTGCCGATTCGTCCATAATTACCCCTTTAAAAGTAAACGGGCCCAGTGGATTATTGGATGTTGCGTATTCTAACCGCTCTGTTTTATTTTCTACGTGTGGGTAGGTCATGTAATAAATGCCATTACGTTCAAAAACATACGGTCCCTCTTTCAAACCTTTTTCGGGCAAATTTTGTAAAGTTTGCGGCTCGCCGGCCAGTTCAAGCATGTTTTCTTTAAGCTTGGCACCATATATATTTCCTTGCGACCAAAACAGGTAAGCTTGCCCGTCTTTATCAATAAATACATTGGGATCAATACCCCGAACACCTTTGATGGCTTCGGGCTGTGGTTTGAAAGGGCCGTACGGCTGATCGGCCACTGCTACGCCTATTGCAAAACTTTTTCTTTCGCCTTCACTTTTCGTGGTAGCCGGAAAGTAGAAGTAATACTTTCCGTTTCTATAAATGCAATCGGGCGCCCACATACTGTACGCAGCCGGATCAGCCCAAGGCACCTGGGTTTGACTAACTATCATGCCATGGTCGGTCCAGTCGGTTAGGTTCTTGGAGGAAAAAACGTGGTAGTCTTCCATACAAAACCAACCTACCCTGCCCTTGCCAGGCACTACACGAATATCGTGCGAGGGATAGATATACACGCGGCCATTAAAAACTCTGGCCGATGGGTCTGCAGTGAACTGGTTGGTGATCAGCGGATTTTGTGCCGCCGACCACCCTGGAAATAATAGTATCAGGCATAAGCCTTTGAAAACATTGATCAGGTTTTTCATGAAGAATTTATAATTGCAGGTGTTAAAATTGGTATGCGCTAAACTATAGTTTTTTGGCCGGCGTGCTATTGTCAGTATGGCTTATACGGTCACTAACACGGAAATAATCTACATCAACATAACCGCCCGGCGCGGCAGTGGCATAATTAAAAATCCCAAAACGGTAACCCATAAAATGCGGTATGGTATAAGCCATTTGTAGAGATTTACCGGCTGCGGTCCAGTCATTACTGTTTAAGCTATAATAAAAATAGCCTTTATCAGTCCGGTTTTGAAAATCGCATTCGGCCTTTAAGTAAACTTTATCCTGGTTAAGGGGTATATTGGCAACTTCAACCGGATTTTTAGCCTCAGCATTAACCACTACAACATATTTTTTTCCAGAAATCATTTTTACGCCTACCCAACCGTAACGTTGTTGCAGCAGGATAAGGCCAGTACAATCTCCATCTTTCATATGCGATACATCTATAGCAGTTATACCACTACATACCGGCCCTATTGTACGTTGGGTTATTGTATTTTTAGCCAGCAAAACGGTAGTATCTACCCTGCCGGTAGTTAAACGCAAGTAACCTGGCCTGCTAATTACCGACCAAAGGGCCGGATTAGGGTTATGGTTCCACTGCCAAACCAGCGACAGAGCCGGGTCTTTTTTACTACGGGTAAACTCGTCGGATGATACCAGCGATGGTATAAGTCCTTTGCTGGCCGGCAAGTTGAGCACATCAGGCACTTTGCCGTCTTTACCCAGCACAGGCCAACCATTTTCCCAGGTGACAGGAACCATGTATGGCACGCGGCCAACAGAACCGTAATCCCTGAACAAGTAAGAATACCATTCGCCTTTAGGTGTATTAATAAGCCCGCCCTGTGCTACACCTTTGTCTTGAAAACCTATCCGGCCTTCATACGGCCCATTAATATTATCGGCACGGTGTATAATTACCGTACGCATTTTACCTCTTGGCCAGCTAATATTAAACAGATAATATTTTCCGTTGATCTTAAACAATTGAGAACCTTCCGCAGGAAGACCACCATCAGTTGAGGCAATTGCAGTAGCGTTTTCAATAAGTACCTTGGGTTTTTCATCAGCTTTAATACCTGTTAAATCGGCATTTAGTTCGGCCAGCATAATACGGCCACCGCCATACACCATGTATACCTTACCGTCATCATCAAAAAATAATGAATGGTCATGCAATGCAGGCTTAAATGATGTTGCCTTCCAGGGGCCTTTTTCTATATTACTGGTGCTATATACATACGTTTTACCCGTGGTGCCGGAAAATGTGCTTACGTAATATCTACCTTTGTGATACCGTAAGCTGCTTGCCCAAGAACCTCGGCCATAAGTGCTTTTGCCGTTATCGAGGTTAAGCTCGTCGGTATTATCGAGCGTATTGTAGGCATACCCCACCATAGACCAGTTAACCAGATCTTTTGACCGCATAATGGGCAGCCCGGGACTCATATGCATGGTGGTGCTGCTCATGTAATAGGTATCGCCTACCCTAATCATGGATAGATCGGGCACGTCGGCATATACGGTTGGATTGGTTGCTTGCTGTGCAATTGCATTATTAACGGTACACACTGTAACAGCCATTACACAAGCCGTTCTTATCAGTGTCCTGAATGAAAAATATTTAAACATGAATGGTTTATTTGGTACGCTATAAATTGGTATCCACTATTTTTTCAAAGCCAGATAAATCGAATTTTATCTCTTTAAAAACAGTGTTTTACTGTGGATAAAGATTGTTTAAATCGATTGCAGTAAATATCACAAATGTTTAATATAATTGGTCAAATGTTCAGGATTAATTTTTAAACGGTGCAGCCGGCGAATTCAGACACCTACGCGACCTCAATTATTCAGTAAATACTTTACGGATGAGTTTATAACAGCTGCACAATATGTTTACACATGCTATAATGAACAAATGTATTGGTGATATGAAAATTGAATGTTGTTTAAAAACTATACATAAATATAATTATAATAGTAGAAATCCTGATATGTGATTGTACAATGATTGCTTTAATAAACTTTAACGAAACCATCTTAAATCGTTCTATAAAATGTTAAAATCAAGTTTATATGCTTTGTGTGTATGGTGTGCTGTTTGCCTCTCTGCATCCGCACAAACACAAGTAACCAACCCAATTCTTGCAGGGTTTTACCCCGATCCAAGTATTTTAAAAGTTAACAAGGACTATTACCTGGTTAACTCCACGTTTTCGTACTTTCCGGGCATTCCGGTTTTTCACAGTAAAGACCTTAAAAATTGGAAACAAATAGGCAATGTAATAAACAGGCCTACCCAAATGAATTTTTTGGGCGATAGGGTGACCAGGGGTTTATTTGCGCCGGCCATTAATTATCACAAAGGCACTTACTACATCACCTGTACCCAAATTGATCATAAAGGAAACTTTGTAATGACGGCCAAAAACCCGGCGGGTCCATGGAGCGACCCTATATGGTTGCCCAGCGTTAGGGGAATAGACCCTTCATTGTTTTTTGATGAAGATAAGGCTTACGTGATTTACAATGGCGAAGCCCCAGATTTCAAAGCCCTATACAGTGGCCACAGAACCATTCGCATAAATGAGTTTGACCCTATAAGCGGTAAGGCAGCTGCCGAAAACAGCATATTGGTAAACGGAGGTGTAGATATAACCAAGAAACCTGTATGGATTGAAGGACCGCATATCATGAAAAAAGGTGACTGGTACTATCTATATGCAGCAGAAGGCGGCACCTCGGTTAACCACTCGGAAGTAGTTTTTAGAAGCAAAACGGTTAAAGGCCCTTACATACCTTACGATAAGAACCCTATTCTTACCCAAAGAGGTTTGCCGGAGGATCGTAAAAACCCAATTACTTCAGCAGGCCATGCCGATTTTGTAGAAGGACCGGATGGCCGTACATATGCAGTGTTCCTTGCCGTTAGGCCTTACGAAGGCAATTATTACAATACTGGCAGGGAAACGTTTTTAGCCCCCGTTACCTGGAAAGATGAATGGCCTATCATCAACCCAGATAGTAAAGAAGTTCCTTATAAGTTCACTCTCCCTTATCCCGAAGTCGGTAAATCAACCACTAAACCACAAAGCGGAAATTTCAGCTATGAAACAAAATTTGAGAATGGGATAGATGATTCGTACCTGTTTTTGCGCACATACGAACCCGGTTGGTTAACCACCAGCAAAACAGGTGGCCTTACCATGTTATTGCGCCCCGAAACTTGTATGGGATCTGGTCATCCCTCGTTTGTAGGTAAACGCCAGCAACACATACGCTGCAACATAACCACTACCCTCCGTTTTAATGCCGCTACGCCTGCAGAAAAAGCAGGTTTGCTGGCATTTCAGGATGAGCGCCATTTTTATTTTGCATGCCGTTCAAATGATAGTACTGGTCGGGCTGTTGTACAATTATACAAATCATCCGGCACAGCCGAAAAAATGGAGCTTCTAACGCAGCAATACTTAAAGTCGCCGAAGGGTGATCTGAAATTACGGATTAAGGCCGACGGTGGATCATATAGTTTTGAATATGCCGAAGGTCAACAAAAATGGAATACGTTGAAAAACAATATTGACGGTAAATTTCTGAGTACTGAAGTTGCTGGCGGCTTCATTGGCAACTTATTTGCGCTTTATGGCACTTCATCGGGCACTGAATCGAAAAACAAAGCAGTGTTTAAATCACTGCAATACGTTGGTAACGATGAAGTTTACAAAACCGCTAAGTAAGAACAAATAATACGGCAATTCACTATTAGTTTTAAAGAAAACGCCCTTATGCTTCCATAAAAAGAAGTATAAGGGCGTTTTTAATTTATAGCTATTAAATGAAACGCTATTTTGAAACACTGGTTTTAGGACGCACCGGCTTTCTTTTTTGACCAAGATACTCTGATGGTAACATTTCGTACTTAGCCTTGAAGGACTTAGCAAAATAATTTGGCGTAGCAAACCCCACGGTGTAGGCTATTTGTGCGATATTAAGATCGCTGTTCTCTAACAGCATGGCTGCTTTTTCTAACTTGATTGATCTGATAAATTCTACAGGCGAAAGGCCGGTGATCTCCAACAATTTATTATAAAGCGATCCCCTGCTCATACCAATATGCCGGCTCAAATCCTCTACCGAAAGCTGTGTATTAGTCAGGTTATCCTCAATATACTTCACAACCGACTTTAAAAACCTTTCGTTTGACGATTCTACTTTAGGTTCAGTAGTAGCCAGTTTTACTTGCTTGGTGTAGGTTTTTTTCAGCGTACGGTTAAAAGTCAGCAGGTTTCTAATCTTGGCGTTCAATATTTCAATACTAAACGGTTTGTTCAGGAAGTCGTTAGCCCCCGATGCTAAACCTCTAAGGTGTTGTTCTTCACCGGTAGAAGCGGTTAGCAATATCACCGGAATGTGGCTTGTTCGCTTATCGGCCTTAAGTTTCTGGCTCAGCTCTAACCCGTCCATGTAAGGCATCATTACATCGCTTACTATCAATTCCGGGTGGCAAGCCAGTGTTTTTTGCCAGCCTTCTTTACCGTTCACTGCCTCAACAACTTTATAGTGCTGTTTAAGATTATCGCGTATAAAGAACCGGAAATCCTCGTTGTCTTCTACTACTAATATCAAGGGAAGGTGCTCTCCCATATGCAATTCGGGAACGGTTGTGCTTGGAACCATTACCTCAACCGGCATTTCGGTTTTTGCAGGTATCAAATCAATATATTCAGCTTCGGCAGTAATAATTTCATTCACTTGTTCCTGAATGCGGAACGGCAACTCTATATGAAAAGTAGTACCCGAACCTTCCACGCTTTCAACGCGAATAGTGCCTCCATGCATTTGTACAAATTCCCTTACAATTGATAAACCGATACCGCTACCCTGATCGGGCACCGCATCAGAGCTTCTGCTTTGGTAAAAACGCTCGAATATATAATTCTGGCTGTTTTTTTCGATGCCAATACCTGTATCCGACACTTCCAATGCCAGGGTATTTTCCATATCATTATCCAACGAGTTTTTAGTATAAGCTACCAGCATTACCTTGCCGCCTTCAGAACTGAATTTAAAGGCATTAGAAAGGAGATTGAATAAGATGCGCTCTAACTTATCAGGATCGAACTCAATGTTGAGCCGCTCCACCGAGGTGTTTATGATAAATGCAATCTGTTTCTTTTCTGAAAGATCCTGAAAAGATTCACAAACCTCGCGAATGAAGGCAATTACATCGCCGGGAACCAGGTTTAATTTCAACTCACGTTCTTCTATTTTCCTGAAATCCAACAACTGGTTAACGAGGTTAAGTAACCTGCGGGTGTTTCGTTTTACAACTTTAAGCTGCACCATCGAATCTCCATCTAACCTGGACTGTGACATTAACTTTTCTACAGGACCCATAATAAGAGAAATAGGCGTGCGCAGGTCATGACTCAAATTAGTTAAAAACTTAATTTTTAAGCGGTCCAGCTCATGTAAGCGTTCAGATTCCCTATTGGCCTGCTCCTGCTTAAACTCATATCTTAATTTCTTAATACCACGATATCTCAACAGCAACAGTGAAGAAACAGCTACAGCGAAGTAAAACAAGTATGCCCAAATACTCATCCAAAAAGGCGGCTCTATATTGATTTCAATTGATGCCGCTTTTTTACTCCATACACCATCGTTATTGCTGGCCTTAACCTCAAATGTGTAACGCCCAGGACTCAAATTGGTATAATAGGCCGTATTTTTTGTGCCGGAATTAACCCAGTCTTTATCAAATCCTTTGAGCCGGTACATGTAATGATTCTCTCTTGGGCTGGTATAATTTAAAGCCACAAAACTGATGGAAAAGTTTTGTTTATAGGCCAGTGTTGCACCTTTAGCTATTGATATATCTGCATCAAGTATGGTCGAATCTACACCACTTATAATTTTGTTTCCAATTTTTAGTTCGGTAAGCATTACTGCCGGAACACGGCGGTTAAACTTGATAGCCGATGGAATCACAGAATTCAAGCCTTCAGCTCCTCCAAAATACATGGTTCCATCTTTAGTGAAGAGGCCTGCACCATTTTTAAACGAGCTGTTTTGCAAGCCGTTATGGAAGCTGTAATTTACAACTTTGCCTGTATTGGGGTTTAACCAGCTAATTCCTTTATTGGTGCTCATCCAAATGCGGCCGGCATTATCCTCAAACAGTTTGTGAATAACGCCATCGGCCAGGCCATCTTTTTCGTTGATCAGTTTAACGTTTTTCAGGTTTGGGTTAATTTTCATCAGGCCATCGCCAGAGGTTCCAACCCACATGTTGCCTTTGCTGTCCTCCAAAAATGTATTGATCTTGTTGCTTGGCAATGCACCACTAAACTGGTTCATTACCTCGAAATTCTTTTTTTGAGGATTGTAAACCGCTATACCTGTTCCAAGCGATCCAATCCACATTCTGCCTTGGCGGTCTTCTTCTAACGCCCTTATGTAGCCGTTTAACGGAATAAATTGTATGCCTTTACCTTCTACAGGCGAACCATACTTCAAAAATGTTTGCGACCTGGGATCGTACACATTAACACCACCGCCATTTGTACCTACCCAAATATTGCCGCTCTTATCTTCTTTCAAACAAAAAATCTCATCGTTGCTCAGTGTTTCATTGGAGTCTCCCTTTTTGAAGCGCCTGACTGCTCCACTAACAGGATCCAGTTTGAACAAACCGTTTTGGTATGTGCCAATCCAAAGAGCACGGTCCCTGCTGCGCTCCATTGCTAATATTTTCAACGTAGGCGATTCGGCCTCATATCCTCTTAAATTAACCCGGTTAAAAAGACCACTTTGGGGATGATACAGACTCAAACCGCCACCATCTGTTCCAACGTAAACCTCCCCATTATCGGCTGGTGCTAACGAGCTTACAAATGGAGCCGATAATCCATATACATCATACGGATTACTTTTCTTTAAGCTGAAAAAAGTGAGGTTACGGTCGTATTTATTTACACCGGCTTCGAAAGTACCAACCCAGGTAATGCCGTCCCTATCGTTCAGTATACTCCGCACAACCCTGCCAGATAAGCTTGAAATATCTCGCCCAACAGGCATATAATGCGCTATTTGACCAGTATGTACATCTAAAATATCCAGCCCGTTTTCGGTACCTATCCATATATTTTGACTTTCGCCAACACTTAACGAATATATAGTATTGCTGCTCAAGCGGCTTTTGGCATCGGGGCCGTTATTAGTCCAGTTTCTAAATTGCTGAAGAGTTGGATCATATCTGCTCAAGCCATTTGCTGTGCCAATCCAAATCATTCCTGATTTATCTTCTGTAATAGCTTTAACTACTCCTCCGCCTATAGGGCCCGGCGCTTTAAATGTTTGGAAAACTTTACTTTGTGTATTATATCTGTACAAGGAAGTTTTAGTTCCAATCCACACTAAGTTGTGGCTATCTACATATACCGATATCACCTCCCCATGGCTTATTTCCCAGGGTACTTTTTTATCATCTACAAACTTAGTTACCCTGTTGGTAACCGGGTCCATTACATTGAGGCCACCCAAGGTGGCTATCCAAATATTACCTTTACGGTCACTGCCTACGCCTCTTACAATATTACTGGAAAGGCCATCGGCCAGAAGGCTTTCTTTAAACCGTATAAAACGATCTTTACGCCTATCATATAATTGCAGGCCACCACTGGTACCTGCCCAAATTCTACCGGCGTTATCTTCGTGCAGGCTCGATATTTCGTTCCCGGCTAAGCTGGTGGAGTCTTGTGCATCGTGCCGGTAAACACCAAAACTAAGGCCGTTAAATTTGGCTAATCCGTCTTCGGTGCCAAACCAAAGCATACCATATTTATCTTTTATGATTGAATTTATTGTATTAGATGGAAGCCCGTCTCTTGAACTTAAAGCGGTAAAATGCATATCTGTACGCTGCGCAAAAGAGTTTTGCATAATGCAGAGTACGGTGCACACCGATAATAGCAAGGAGTGGAGTCTTGATCTTTTCATATGGTCTGTCACATCCCTTGCCTTTAAATTGCAATTCGGTTGCCTTTTATAAGACGCTAAAACTGGATTAGCAGCTTAATTAATAGGCTTAACAATTTATAAGTGTCGGGATGATATTTATTGGTTAAGCAAATATAGTCCTTGTATTACACATAGCGATGGAAATTATTTTCAAATTCGTGTAACTGGTGTTTAAAAATAAGTAGAAGAAAGAGCTTATTTATACATAAATAACTCATTTAAAGAAACTTATACATTATTATCAATTGTAGAATTTTTATAAATACAATCGATTGTGTAGAACAAATTAATTATAGTTTGTTATCATAACTGTATACATTATTTGCATTGAAATGATTAAAAGTGCAATTCACAAGCGCCCCCTTTCGTTAGTTTTAAATTACAATAATGCTATTTGCGTTATTGTGCAATATTAAACCTCTTATATACCTTCAATATGTTGAACACAGAGATTACCAGCTGGAACCCTAATTATTTATCCAAGCTTCCGCTGCATGCACAGCTTGCTAAAATAGTGAAGCAAAAGATAAGTAAGGGACAGATTAGCGCCGGGAATTCGCTGCCCATACCAGCGCTTGGTGCATCCAAGTTGGGCGTTGCTGTTCATATTATAAAAGAAGCTTATGAAGAACTACAGAGTGAAGGGTTTGGTGGGATTTGTAAAGACGGCTCATTTTTAATCAGCACAAAAAACGGATTGCTGAATTAGTCTTCCCACTTGTAATTTAGATGGGTAGTCCTTATTGGCATATAGCTACAATTGACTGTAAATGCAAAAGGCTGCATCATTTTGTAAATGATACAGCCTTTTGCGTGTAATAAAGGTTTGATGTTACTTAGGGATTACATCGAACGTTTCTTTAGCAACGCCCCTATCTCTCACCACTAAGGTATCTTTAGTGGTATACAGTTTAGTTCCTACAGTTACATTGTAATTGAGGTATAAGGCATCGCGGTCTTTGTCGCCCCAGCTTTTCTTTTCGCCTTTTTTTACAAACTCCCCTACCCCTGTAGCAGTTACGTTAGGCGTAGCCGATACAATAGTGCACTTGTTGTTGTTATCGAACTGAAGTGTTAGCGAAACAGGTATGTTTACACCCTGTGCATCTTTAAACGTAACCGGCAGTTGAAGCTGTGATAAAGACAGTGTGTTAAGTTTAACTACCTGGTCGTTTTCTACAAATGGTTGCCTGCGAACAGCGGTTTCTAATACACCGTTGGTGTTTATAACGTCAACTCCGCGGCGCAAATAGTTGGCATCCCATGTATTGATGTACTTAATTGCATAAAGAATATAATCTTTTGGAATTGTATTCCAGTCAGATGCAACTACACGCCTGGGCGTAGCAATAGTGGACTTGCCTTTTAGTATAGAGTCGGCTCCCTGTACACCTCTCATCACCAGTGGAATTACGTAATTTCTTCTTAAGGCAAGCGGATCAGCAAAAAACGCATCAGTTAACTGTACATCAACACCTCCCGATATAGAACCCTTAGGTATAGTGATTTTGTTAGACGCGAGCGTATAATAATTAGCAGGCATAATTTTCACTTCCGCTCCACTACTGTTAAGGTAATTAAGGTTGGCAGCAATGGAAGGATCCACCTGAAAATCTATCTCCACATCGCGCTTGTTTTCATACCCCCCACCCCAGGTGGCCACAATACGGCATCTCTTAAGATTATCCAGGCTGGTATCATATATGTCTTCGCCAAAGGTTATGGTTCTAACTGGGTATTGATAAGGGAAATATACGGTTGTATTTGCACTATCCGGAAAATCCCAATCCGCGTTTTTACAGGAGACTACTGATGCCGCGATCAATAATAATAAAATAACTTTTCTCATCTTTATAAGCTTTTAATTTGGGTACTGTTTACCATCCTTCGTTTTGCGGAAGATTAGAAAACTTAAGTGTTTCGAAATAAGGGATAGGGCCATAATACATGTAGCTTTGATATACCCGTTTTTGGTTCTCAATTGCGTAAGGTCCAGTTAAATCAAAAACCTGTTGACCGCTGGAGTTTCTACCGGCTATACCTCTTACTGGTTCATTCAACTTGCTTAGTGCCACTTTCCAGCGGCGTAAGTCCCAAAAACGGAAACCTTCGAAACATAATTCCAGCCTTCTTTCATTTCTGATCAATTCGCGCATATCATCTTTAGATGATATAGTAGACAAATAAGGATCGGAAGTGCCTCCAACGCCTGCCCGTCTGCGGAGAGCTCTGATTACGTCGCGTGCAGTGTAACTTGCACCTGGTGCGGTTCCGTCCGGGCCGTAAGCTTCGTTAGCTGCCTCAGCATAGTTTAAATAAATTTCGGTGTAACGCACGCGGGCCACATACATCATTTTAGTAGCAGGCGTAGCCGGGTTAAGATTGGTTGCCTGGTTAAGTAGCTTCCGCATGTAATATCCGGTAACTGTAGAAGTAGCCTGAACGCCAACCGCATCACTACCACTTGTTGTATTAATAATAGTATTAGAAGGACCAAACCTGCTGCCGTTCACCACAATGTAAGCATCTAAACGTGGATCGCGGTCTTTATAAGGGTTGGCCCCATCGTAACCCGATCTTGTGGCATCACTTATAGGGAAGCCGTTCTTCATCGGGAAAGCATCAACCAGGTTTTGAGTAGGGTTCAGGCGTCCATTTCCGAATAGACTTGGCGGGAAGTGTTGTTTTTCAATAGTACTCACAATATTACTGTGCGTTAGGGTACGACCTCTCCAAATAATTTCGGCGGGGTTAGATCCGTTCACTATTGCAGTAATGTCAGCGTTGTTATAAAAAGTCCATCCGTTATTCGGTAAACCGCTTATACCGTTGTTGGTATTAATAAGTTCTGCAGCCGTTTGTGCTGCTTTTTGCCATGTATCGCCTGCGCCGTTTAAAAAAGCAGGACTTGCTGCCAGCAATGCTACCCTCGAGCGGAAACTTTTGATAATGCGTCCGTTAACACGTCCTCTGAAAAGAGCTCCCATAGTGCGGTTAAAGGCAGTTACGTTATTAGCGGTGATGCCTTGCGATACAAACTTAGCCGGTACTATACCAGAGTTTACGTTAAGATCGTTGTATTCTTCAGGTAATGATGCTTCAGCTGCATCCATATCCTTATTAATAGCATCTACGTAAGCTGCAAAATCTGCACGAGGAATATTATAGTCGTTTATATTTTCGCTTGATTCCTTAATAATTGGCAATCCTAACAGTTTTCCACCTTGCATACCGCCATGGGCCTGTAGTATATAATACATGAATATAGCCCTGAGCCCGTAAGCCTCACCTTTAATACGAAGTTTAAACAGCTTGGCCGCTTGTTCGTCTTCGGCCCATTTAACTTTATCGGCTTCCGCTATTACCAGGTTAAGGTATAATATAGCATTGTATCCGCGTGTCCATATATCCATAGGATTGTTATCGGCCCGCCATTGACCTGTAGACATCGTAAAAAACGGATTTGTAGGGTCGTTACTTACAGCATCGTCTGTGGCCACATCGTTAAAACCATAGTAGAAATCCTCATATGGCAAACGCAGGTAACCATTAGTAAGTAAACCCTGTGCAAATATTGGCTCGCTGTATATTACTTGTTTATCCCTTATATTTTCATTAGCCGGATCAATTAGATCCTTTTTGCAACTCGTACTCAGAATCGCTAGAATTATAAATGTCAATGAAATTCGCTTCATAAAAAATTCGTTTTGATTGTGGTTATAGTGTTGCTTTTACGCCAAGATTAAAAAACCTGTTTTGAGGAGCAGCGCCTACGTTGGTCTCTAATATCTTCCTCTTTTTAGCTATGGTAAGCAAATCGAAGCCGCTCACATACACGCCCAAATCCTTTACTGTTCTTCCAAATTTGCCTTTGAAAAAACTTGCCGGCAAATCATAAGACAATTGCACTTTAGCCAGCCTGATGGCGTTTCTATTATACAACCAGTAATCCGATTCGCGGAAGTTGTTATCTCCTGAAGTTGTGGTTAGGCGTGGGAACGTGCCTAATTGTGTTACCTCCCATTCTCCGTTAGCATTTGTGTTGATAATGGTTCTGTCCTTTACTATGTCAGAATACTTTCTTTCCTGACGAACACGGAAATAGTCATTGCTCATATTCCCAAACCCACCAACAGAGCTGTTAGCCAAAACAAACATGGTGAACTCTTTCCATTTTACGGTAAAGTTTAAGCCCAGGTAAAGTGGTTGATTGTTTCTGCCCAAATAAACGACATCATTATTATCAATCTTTCCGTCTCCATTTTGGTCAACATATTTAATATCTCCTGCCTTTACCGCGCCGAATGTTTGAACAGGACTGGCATTGATCTGTGCCTGGTTCATAAAAAGGCCATCGTTTTGCAATCCGTAAATACCATCCAAAGGCTTATCCTGTCTGTACAGGTAATCGTATAAAAAAACCTCACGGCGCAACAGTGCTTTAGTAGTTACATAAGTACCGCTTAAACCTACATTTATGCCTACATCACCTACCCTCTTATTGAACGAGATACCCAAATCGGCACCTGTGTACAAGTTGGAGTCGTAATTTTCGAAGGGAATAAAGTTGGTACTTCCAAACGACACATAGTTAGGATATGCATTAGTATTACGAATAGGTAATCCGCTCATTTCAATATGGAAGTAAGAAGCATTAACATTCAAGCTCCTGTTAAACAAAGTAGCGTCTAATCCTAAGTTCAGTTCCTTCCTTTCAACAAATGTTAGGTTCGGATTGGCACCGCGTGTAATATCGGTTCCTAAACCTTGATTTGGTCCCCCCTCGTTGAAACGGAAATTTGTACCGTTTGCATAAACACCTTTATACATAAAGTACTGGGCGAAATCCATATCAGTTTTCAAAATACCCGCCGAAGCTGTTATTTTTAAATCGTTAACAATAGAAGAACCGGCAAGGAATTTCTCGTTGCTCAATCTCCAGCCCACAGTGACTACAGGAGAAATGGCATTGTTATTTCCAGATTCCAACTTAGCCGAGTGTGCCAGATTGCTTGTAAAATCAACATAATAACGATGCTTGAAATTGTAGCCAGCCTGAAAGCCAAGGTTAGCGTTGCCATCACCATGATACACTTCTGATATCTGCCTTAAAAAAGCGTTAGCTAATAACATGGCAGACACATTGTGTGCATCGCCAAATGTATTATTGTAGTGTAGCTGACCGGTATAATATGTTGTTACACGTTGATAAGCATCAACTAAAGAGCGGTCTCTTCTTGCTTTATCTAAAAGGCCGTAGCTTGCTAATGATACAATTTTATCGGGCCCTGCTTCATTAGGATTAGTTTTTATATCGTTCCAGTTAAGAACGTAGGTAGAGTAATCGTTAATGTTCTCAGATAAGTTAAAGGTGTTGTAATAATCAAGACCGAAAAGTGTATTAAATGATAAACCTTTTAATACTTTATTCAAATCAAAATTTAAACCTGCATCAAACTGAAACTGGCGGGCGGTATATTTTTCTAAGCCTTGAGTATATAAAGCACCAAACGGTGTAGTTATCTGATCTTGCCTTCCGCCTAATATATATTGACCGTCAATTAAAAACTGGCTGCTCTTGTACGATTGCGAACCTGTGAATGTATTTACGTTATCGAGCGCGCTAACCGGAATTAACGGCACATACCAGTTTGGGCGCAAAGTGGCTGCACTGGCCCAATAGGTTCCTTTGGCAGTTTTGGTATCGTAAAATGCCATACTGGTATTAATTCTACCGGTTATTGCATTATTGAACTTAATATCCACATTACCACGAACGTTGAACCTGGAGGTAGATTCGTTTTTACCTGCGCCAACATTCAATAATGAACCCAAAGTATAGTAGCCTATGTTTGCATAAAACCGGGCCTTTTCATTCCCGCCTCTAAACTCGGTAGTTACATCGTACCTGTTGAAAGACTTCTTTAAATACTCCGAAGAATAATAATCAACATCCGGGTAACGTAGCGGGTTGCTTCCAGCTGTAGCATCTCTGATTTCCCTATCTGCGTAAAACTTTGGTAAACCATCATTGGTACGCGCCTCGTTATAATAGGTCATGTAATCGGGCGTGTTGAGGTAATCGGGATAGCCCTTAGGAAAGAATATACCACTGTTGAGCCTTACTTTAAAGGCATCAACATCTGATGTACCTCTTTTGGTGGTTACCAGCAAAACACCTCTCGCAGCCTGGCTTCCGTAAAGTGCTACCGCTTGTGCACCCTTTAATAGCGTAACCTGATCAATTTCCACAGGTAATACGTTTCCAATATCACGCGGAACCCCATCAACCAAAGTTAACGATGCTTGCCCCCAAACACCGGCAGATGCGCCCGGTAGAAAAGATTGGAGTTGCTCATTAGCCGACAGGTAATAATTTTTTTCGAGTAATTGAGGTACATTTAAATACGATACCCCGCCAAGCAGGTCCCTGTTTTCAACCTTTTTAAAGGCCACCTGCACCAAATCAACATCGGGTATAAGCGTTATAACTTTTAACCCAGCAGTAACATTAACCGTTTGTTTTTGAAAACCTAAAGCATTTATGTACAACTTACTTCCAGGGGCAACCTGGAGTGTAAAGTTTCCTGCACTATCACTGGCTGTAGTTTTTTTATCATCAGCAGTAATTACTGCTCCGGCTACGGGCTTGCTCTTTGTGTTTAATACAACCGCACTAACTTCTGTTTTCTGCATTTCCTGCGCTTGTAAGCGCACACAGAAAAACATCAGTATGATTGGTAATAATATCTTAAATTGAATTTCTTTCATCTTTATATTGATTTACAGTCAACAATGTTCATTCTGTTTATTACCAACCCGGGTTTTGATAGAATCCCGGATATATGTCCACGTCTGATCTTTTGATGGGCAGCCAATAGTGTTTTTCGGTAAATTTCCGTTCAATTACTACTACATCGCGCAGGTTGAGCACCTTGTTTTTGGTTGGGTCTACCTTATCGTAGTTTACCTTATCGGCCCGGTCAAACTCAATGGATGTTTTAATATTGTAAGGATACTTATCAAAAAGTAACCAGCGGCGTAAGTCGTTAAAACGGTGTCCTTCCCAAGCCAATTCTACAGCACGTTCGCGTTGAAGTTCTTTCATAAAAGCAGTGGTGTTGCTACGAAACTTAGGCGCAAATACCGGCACAGTGGCCCTAGTGCGTATTTTATCTACTGCTCCCAGCGCAGTTAACGCAGGATATGCAGTGCTGGCGCTTCCGGGCGATCCGTTACCCATTGCAGCTGCTTCGGCATACATTAAATAAACATCGGCCAGGCGTAACCACGGAATATGAATGTGTTGGGAATTGAACTTATTATCGAACCTGTTAAATCCAACCGGATCAAACTTGATGAGCAAGTAGCCTGAAGGGCTCCCGGTTTCCGGAATACGGTAAGACCATCTTCTTTCTTCGGTTGTACCACTGGCGTAAGAAGATAAGTTAGCATAGCGCCATTGCTCGTTAGTACCCAGGCTTCCTAATACCATGCGCTGCGTATCAAAACCAAAAGTGAGGTAAAACCGTGGATCCCTGTTTTTCCAAGGATACTGAGGATCATAACCCGATTCGGCATCGGCTACAGATGAACTGTTTTGCTCGTTAATTGGCAAGCCGTTAGCCATACCAAAATAGTTGACATAATTGGCCGACGGATATAAAGACCAGCTCCGGCTTTCTAGTATTTGCGCTGCCAGATATTGCCTGTTAAGTGATAAACCAGTTGCACCCCAATCATACGATGGCCCTCTGAAGATGGCCTCATTTAAACCAGGCATTCTTCCGGCCTGACCGTTGGTATATAATATGTCTGAATACTTATCGAAACTTACAAGGCCGTATTGCGTTTGCCCTGCTTCTACCATTTTCAACACTTCACCAAAAGCATCAGCTGCCTTTTTGCAATATTCAACATCGTAGTTTGCGTTCCCGGTTGATACCTTGTTCATAAGCGGGCTGCCGGCATATAAAAAAGTTTTACCCAGGTAACTCATTGCCATTATTTTGTTAATACGCAATTCATTGTTGCCAAAAGTAGCCACACCAGCTGTAGTGTTATCCCAGTTTATAGGTAACAGATCGGCAGCACGTTTAAAATCTGCGGCAACCTTATCTGCGCCTTGCTGCCAGGTAAGCCTTTCTATCCGCGGCGACTCATCTGCCGGAAGATCTTTATCGATATAAGGCATGCCGCCCCAAAAGTTCATTAGGTGCAAATGGAACCATGCACGAAAGAAATATAACTGACCTGCAAGCAGGTTCTTTTCTTCGGTTGTACCTTGAAACTTGTCGAGGTTAGCAATACCTAGGTTGGCTTTCCTGATGCCGTACCAGGCTCCAGACCATAAATAATGTGTCCTTCTGTCTGTTGGGTTGGTATTAAGCGCTCCATCAAGCCAAAAACCTGTTGATACCCAAAAGTCTCCGCGGTCAAAACGGCCCAGTAAGGCGTCTTTACCATTAGGGCTGTTCATTTCTTCTTCGCCCCAGTTCCACATGTTGTTATTATCCTGTTTATCCATTACGGGTATACAGCTGTACAACTCTTCGGTAAATCCCTGAAAATTATTAAAGCTTTTATAAAATGCTGTTGGATCAACATCTGTGGCGGGCTCTTTGTCCAGATATTTTTTGCAAGAAACTGCGCCAATCAGCGTAAGGGATAACATCCCTAAGATTATACTTTTATTGATAAGTCGTTTCATCTTTTTGATTGATTATGGTTATAAAGAGATCCTCGCTCCGAGGTTGTATCGTCTTACGGTTGGGTACGCATTGTTTACCACAGTACCACCAGAAGTATTCGACTCCCGGTCGTCAGGCATCCGCGACCACATCCACAGATTGTTTCCGTTAATAAACATCCGTAATGATGTTACACCTGCTTTTTTAACCCATTTGCCAGTGAATGAGTAAGCCAGTTCCGCATTCTTTATACGGATGTAAGAACCATCGTACATAAACTGATCGCCCATGTATGAACCGTTAGGATAAGAAAATAAACGAGGCACCTGCGAATCGGCGTTAGGGTTATCTTTTGACCAGTAAGTACCAACATCATACGCTGTGTTACGGTAAGTACGGGTAAAGCTCGATTGGTCGACATAGCGCGAAACATTGTTTACACCATATAACTGCACAAACGCGCTGAAACCTTTCCAATCGGTACCCAGTGTTACGCTCATGGTATGTTGTGGATTTCCCGAATAACCATAAGGTACCTGGTCAAAATCAATAACGCCATCACCATCAAAATCTACAATGCGTAACCCGCCTGGTATTTTGGTATCGTTGTTAACATAGGGCGTAGTTCCGTAAAGGTCATCCCAACTGTTGTAATAACCACTGGATAAGTATGAAGTAGCCTGTCCGTTTGCATAACCCGCGCGTTTTCTATAATCCTGACGCAAGCCCGGATCATCAGCATATTCAATTTTATCCTTAGCATAGGTCATGTTGGCGTTCATCCATAAGCGGGCACCTTTAGACAAGGTTTTGCTTACGCGAATTTCAAACTCATAACCATTGGCCTTCACCCTACCTTGGTTGGCTGTAGGGGGCGCTGCACCAAAATAAGATGGAACAGAACCACGTGAACCACCGGCAATAAGAATATCGGTACGGTAATCTTGAAAGACGTCCACACTTCCCGCAATTAAACCGTTAAAGAAAGAGTAATCTAAACCCAAATTCTTTTTGGTTACAGTTTCCCAGTGTACGTTGGGGTTGCCAATTTGTGACTGCTTTAACCAGGTGTAAGGACTATTTTCGGCCGCACCCGGATTTATACCCAACTTGGTGTTTCCACCACTTTGCCATAAGGTGCTGTAAAGGAAACGTCCACCACTGTCATCGCCTATTTTACCATAGGAGGCTCTGATTTTCAGTACATCAATCCATTTGAGATTTTTAATGAACTTCTCTTCGCTTAGTAACCAGCCTAATGCACCCGATGAAAAGAATGCAAAACGGTATTCCGGAGAAAATCTTTCCGAACCGTTGTATGCACCATTATATTCAATTAAGTATTTATTGGCGTAATTATAAGTGGTACGAAAAACCCAATCTTCGCGGTAGTTTGGAATGTTATTTCCTTGTGCACCCTGCCTACGCAAAAAGTTACCCATTAACGTTACATTATGCTTTTGGGCAATCGTTTTGGCATAGTTCAGTTGAAACTGATAGTTTAAGTTCCTTGTGGTGAAACCATCGTCCATTGTACCGCCCTGTGACGACCATGTGAGCTGTGGCACCCAATCAAAGTTAGTATTGGCATCAAGCAAATACTTGTAACTAACTAATCCAGATTTGGGATCAATGTACTTTCTGTACAGATCGGCACCATCGGTTGCACCCCGGCCTGTTTCTCTGAAGTTGTAATCCCAGGCTAAAGTTCCCTGAAACTTTAAACCCTTAGTGATAAAGCTCAAATCTTGCTGAAGTACAAAATCGGTGTACAAGCGAGTGTCGGTACGCTGTAACACGCCATTAGTGGCAAAGTCTTTAGCCGGGTTAGGCGTTTCCACTTCTGCCGGAGGATAGTAGCCCCATGAGCCGTCTGAATATCGCGGGTAAAAAACATCACCGGCCATAAAATATAGGCCCGACATATAGTTACTCACGTTATCGGAATTTACGCCGCCAGGTGAACTACGCACACCGTATGAACCAGCCAGGTTAGCTTTGAAAACGGTAGTTTTACTTAATTGAAAATCGAGATTGGTACGGGTATTTAATCGATTGTATTCAAACTTAGGCGTATACCCACGGCCTATATCAATGGTTTTAAATAAATCGCCTTCGTGTACATAATCAACGTTGGCAAAATACTTTACAATTTTCGATCCTCCGGATATGTTTACGTTCGGATTTGTAGATAGGGCAAAATTACGGAACATGTAGTCTTGCCAATCAATATTAGGATAGCGCTCGCGCTGCTCCTGGGTATTTTGATTACGGTAAAGATCTATAATTGGCTGCGGTGTGGCAAAAGCCCAAACGCCGGGTACGGTGCTTAGTTCGTACTCCACAATCATATTCTTAATTTTTAGCGCATCGTAGGCATCGTATTTATTAGGCAGCCTGGAAACTGTTTTAGCAGTGGTATTCACATTAATATCCACTTTAGCCGTACCTACCTGCCCTCTTTTGGTAGTGATCAAAATAACGCCGTTAGCACCTTCCACACCAAATACTGCAGTTGCCGAAGCATCCTTTAATACCGATATGGTTGCTACCGAATTGATATCAATATCGTTTAGTGACCTTTTTATATTATCTATAAGCACCAGCGGGGAGCTTCCATTAAATGAAGTTTGTGCCCTGATGAGAATGTTAGGGTTTTCGTCGCCCGGCATACCGGTAGTTGCGGTTGTAACCAAACCCGGAATGTTACCTGTTAAGGCTGCACCCAAACTGGTTACACCACCAGTGCGCTCCAGTACCTTACCAGATACCTGGGCTATGGATCCAACTACGCTTTCTTTTTTTTGCTGACCAAAGCCAACAACTATTACCTCGTTTAAACTACTTAATTTTTCTTTCAAGGTTGTGCTAATGAGCGTTTTGCTCCCTACCGATCTCTCCGTTTCTTCGAAGCTCACCATGGTGAAAACAAGTACGGAATTATTATCAGGCACCTTAATACGGTAATTACCTTCTCCATCGGTCATGGTGGCAATAGTGGTTCCTTTAACTCTAACGGTAACGCCGGCAAGTGGCTGACCAGTTTTATCATCGGTTACCTTTCCTGTAATAGGAATATCAACCGTTAATAAATTTAATTTATCAATTGCTCTTTCGTTTGGTGTGGCTTCATTGGTGCTGATCAATCTATCCAGATTTGCAGCAGCCTTAGGGTTAGCTGCGTAGGATGAGCCGGTACTTAGTAATATAAAGGTCAATTTCAGCAACGTAACCTTTGACAAGCTTATGTGCAGAGATTTATATTTCATACATTTGATTAGTGTTAAATTAATTTGATACTATACAAAAGAAGCCCACTAACATCCTTCTAAAGGTGTTTTAAAGTGTGTAAGAACCATTCGGGCTTGTAATAATGACCGGCAGTACTGGAATACTGCCGGTTTTATTTTTTGAGGTAAGTAGCTATGCTTCCATATATAATTCTCTTAGGTTAATTGGTGCATTTGGTTAATAATCAGTGGTATAGCGAAGTCCGCTCATGTAAAACATAAAGTCAGAACAACCTAGTGGCCGTTAAAATATTATCGTTAATATTTACGATTAGCGTAATTACGTACGGCGGGCGATAGCTGGTAATGTGAGAATAGTCGCCAGAGGGTTTTGTAGGAGTTTAATCATTCGGTTAATAATTAGGTTTGCAAGAATTGGTTAATAGCAGCCAATTAATAAATATTTCTCTCCTGTACGATCTATCAAGAACGACATAACTCAAGTCAGGTAATAGTATATAATTGGCGGTTAACTTAAAGAGTTCTTTATAAAACCCCTTAGGTTATTGTTATAATTTAGTATGTCAAAACTATGTCTAAACCTACCTTGGCAATAGCACAAATGTGTAAAATTATCACCATTATGTTTAAAAAACCCACATTTGGGGTCAAAAATCAGGTTTTTAGTATTTTTATAAATAATATTCACATTAATAATATTTATAAAAATCACCATCAAATTACACCTGTAAGCAGTAAACCTTGGGGCGGGCATACCAAATTATTTTTTGTAAAAATGCTTAGCTGCGCTTGATAAAAATTGGCGTTTAAGGGCCAAAGAAAATATAGATTTCAATATAGGCTTATATGCAGATCAAATAACGGGACAACTGCAAACACCAGTTAACCGTAAATAGAAACTGCTATAAAACAACAATGGTGACCCTTTTGTAAAGATCACCATTGTTGTTTTAATCGAATAGTTCAACGGCGTATCAGTTCATTGCCGTAAGCTTAATTACTTTTTAAAGTTAACTACTTCCCAATAAGCTTTTTTGGGTTGAAGATTAGCATCGAACAATAACGGATAGTTTTTACGGCCCCTGCCATTAAGCCAGGTGTAACGGTCAGAAACGTTCCAAAAGGTAACACCGGTAATTTGCTTACGATACTGGCGAAAAACGTCGAACACCATTTTGTATTTTTCAAGTTGCTGCTGCTCCATTTCGGGTGTGAATGTAGAATTGCTAACCGGCGGAGTGCTTCCCTGAATAAGCTGGCCACCCTGCCTGCCGGCGTACACAGAAATATCGAGTTCGGTAAACTGCACCTGTAAACCCAAGGCCGAAAATTCCTTTATAGATTTTTCTAACTCTTCGCGACTTGGCGTAGAAACCGACCAATGCGCTTGCAAACCAACGCCGTTTATAGGCACCTTTTTGGCTATCAGGCTTTTTAACAACCTTAAAATCTTATCTCTTTTTGCTGGTTGTTCGGTATTATAATCATTATAAAACAACACCGCTTTCGGATCAGCCGCATGTGCATACTCAAATGCTTTGGCAATAAATTCTTCACCGCATATCTGGTACCATTTTGATTTTCTCAAATAGGTACTGTCATCGGCAATTGCCTCATTAACTACATCCCAAGCATAAATCTTTCCTTTATACCTTGTTGCTACACTAGTAATGTGATCGTGAAGCCTTTTCAGGAGAACTTCCTTGCTTACTTCTTTCCCTGATGTATCAACAAACATCCACGATGGTGTTTGTGCATGCCAGCACAGCGTATGGCCACGTACTTTCATATTATTGCGTTGTGCAAAAGCAACAATACTGTCGGCATCTGACCAAAAATAACGGTTTTCCTGCGGGTGAATAGGCCCCATTTTCATGGCGTTTTCGGGTGTCATACTGGCAAATTCTTTTACAATTAAGCCGGCTTCTTCACTTTTTAATTCCCTCGGGGTAACCGCTACACCAACCGGAAAATACTTCTTGTAAACGTCTTTCAAACCTTTATCCCTATCGGGTTTGGTAACGGTAAGAGCCGCCGTAGTTAAACACAATGCACCCGCCAAAATACCCAAGGTTAGTTTTGCAGATGAATTCATTTTTTCAAATTTCATAATGATTATTTTCTCAATTGGTTACTCGTTATTATTAATAGTACCAGCTTCGCAAACACAAACACCAAGCTCGGTACAATGCTTTCCACGTTGCTATAAAAAATATCAGTTATTGATTAAGATGCAAGTGTAGTTTGTTGCGAAGCCATTGCTTTAGTAATAAGGTTTAGGTTGTATAGTTTTACTTAAAGTCAGCCTCTTTGTAAATTGTTTGTCCGTTTCACACACGAACCGACAAGCGCATTTACCTTTCAAATGTAAGTTCTGTAAACGCACCCTTAGGCTACATTTGTTCAAAATACGATTAAAAATGTTTGGTCATCATTTACATTTACAGGTAAATAGTTAGTCAAATTAATTGCTACAGCAAGAATTTAATTTGACCTTACAAAGGTATACGTTTGACCTGCTTTCGTATTAAGGTCATATACGTATGACTTTTCGGGCGAAAAAGGTTTCATGTTGTAGGCCGAAGATATAATTGGAGCAGCGGTTTGCTCTACCTCGAAAAAAGGATTGGAATTATTTCCTTTTGCTGCAGCAAGTGCTGAACCATTGGTTAATTTAACCGGGCTTGCAACACGTAAGCGCAAATTGCCGCCCAACCTCGATTTAATTACGACACTTTTGATTCTACTACCATCCCATTTCAGATCAACTAACTCGAAGCCTCCTCTGGCTAACAACCCCTGTACGCTGCCTTTAGGCCAGGCATCGGGCAGGGCGGGCAGCAGGTGCAGGTCGCCATCGGCACTTTGCATCAGCATTTCGGCAATACCAGAAGTACAACCAAAGTTACCATCAATTTGAAATGGTGGATGCGCATCAAATAAATTGTTATAAGTTCCGCCTCCTCCCCTGTTGGTGCCAACCGGCGTAAGTTGATTTTGTATGAGCTTATAGGCATGGTTACCATCGAGCATACGGGCCCACCAGTTCACTTTCCAACCCATGCTCCAACCGGTTGATATATCGCCGCGCTGCGTTAACGTTGTTTTAGCTGCGTTATAAAGATCGGGCGTGCGGTAGGGTGATATTTGGTTAGAGGGGAACAAACCATACAAGTGAGATATGTGCCTGTGATTATCCTGTGGATCGTCAATATCGTCCAGCCACTCCTGTAACTGCCCATGCTGCCCTATATGCATGGGTGGAAGGCGCTTGCGCATGGCTTTAAGCGTATCGGCAAAGGCAACATCTGTTTTAAGTACTTGCGACGCCCTGATTACACTGCTGAAAAGATCAAAAATTATTTGGTTGGTCATGGTTGTACCGGCATCCAACGATGATCCCTGGTGGGCCCTTGGTGTATTTTCGGGAGACATATCGGGGTTGCTTACCAACCAGTGGTATTTAGGATGCTCCACCAAAAAGTCAACGTAAAACATGGCGGCGCCCTTCATAACCGGGTAGGCAGACTGAAGGAAATTACGATCGCCCGAATATAAGTAATGATCCCAAAGGTGCTGGGTTGTCCACCCTCCTGCGGCATTCCATGCACCCCAGGTCGATCCATCTACCGCACCTGTAGCCCGCCATATGTCGGTATTGTGATGTGCAACCCAACCACGTGCGCCATACATTTCTTTGGCGGTTGACCTCCCCGTTTCAGACATATCTTTAACCAAATGAAAAAACGGCTCAGAAAGCTCCGAAAGATTAGTCTTTTCTGCCGGCCAATAGTTCATTTCGGTATTAATGTTAATGGTGTACTTGCTATCCCAGGCCGGCTTCGGCTTATCGTTCCATATGCCCTGAAGATTGGCAGCCTGGCCGCCCGGCTGTGAAGAAGAAATCAGCAGATAACGTCCATATTGAAAGTACAATGCAACCAGCTGCTGGTCATCAACAGAATTGAAGTTTTTTAGACGTTCATTTGTAGGCAAATCGGCTGCGGCGGTATGTCCTAAGTCGAGCTTCACGCGTTGGTACTGCCGTTGATAAGCCATAATGTGCGCCTGCCTTAACTCTTTATAAGATTTAAGGTGAGCAGCATTCATAAATGTATTGGCGCGTAAAACAGGATCAGCACTCAAATCATGGTAGTTAACAAAGTTAGTAGCTATTGAAATGTAGATGGTTACCGAAGACGCATTGCTTACTTCGAGCGTACTATCTGTTGTTGCCATAGTACCACCGTTTAGTTTCAAGCGAATATTTCCATTATACTTAACCGCACCTTTAACAGTTTCATGGTCCATGGTTGTACCCGCAATAACAAGCTCTTTACCAGGTGTTGTCTTTATTTGGGCTTTTGGCAAGGCCGCGGCGAGGCTCGCAGAAAAGTTAAGGCTTCTCGGTTTACTTGCAGAAAGCTGCACAACAATAACCTGACCGGGTACGGAAGCCAATACCTCACGTTTGTAAGTAACCCCATCAACTAAGTAAGTGGTTGTACTTATGGCGCTATCAAGATCCAGCTGGCGGCGGTATTGTTTGTATGTTTCATGCCCTTTAAAAGCCAGTTGCAGGCTTCCAACAGGTTGAAACATCTGGCCGTGTGAGGTTTTGCTGATGATTGCTTTGTTTACTATGCGTTCAGCATCCTTTTGACGCCCTTCGAAAATCAGTTTTCTTATTAACGGAAGTGAATCTAAGGCTAAAGGATTATTATTTTGATTAGGACTGCCGCTCCATACAGTATGTTCGTTCAATTGAATGGTTTCCCTGGCAACATTGCCGTAAACCATTGCTCCTAACCTTCCATTACCAACCGGCAGCGCATTTTCCCATACCTTACCTGATGGCGCATCATACCAGAGTTTGTTTACCGATTTTTGCTGTGAAAAGCTATATACACTAATCAAACTCAGGGCAATGGTAGATAAAATCTTTATTTTCATGTATCGTTATGATATAAACTATAATGTATGCGGTAAAATTTAAACGGCTTATTATTTAATGTAATAGTTACAACTACCTTTTTACAATTACAGCATCACCTGTGTAAGTGATCTTCTTTCCTTTAACCGCTGTTGATAATCCCTGACCGTTGCCTTTGTCAACCCATACTATATTAAATACTTGTTTGGGTGATGCTCCAACGTAATTGCCTTGTGCTTTATCAATAGTTAACTGCTGACTTTTTTCATTCCAATGGAAACCAATGGTTTTAAATTTACCCTTTTCATAATTGTAGTTATCGCCTTCGTCGTTATATAGCTTAAAATCACCATCGGCACCCTGGTAAATCCTGATTTCTGTTGGTTCATCCGTTTTTTGCGAACTGTACTGAATGGAACCACCTACGGGTATAATCGATCCTGCCCTCACAAACAGCGGTATCCTGTCTTGTGGTGCTGCAGCATTTATGGTTTGTCCACCTGCATATGAATTGCCCGACCAGAAATCATACCACTTAATATTTTTTGGTAAATAAACTTTCCATTGGGTAACGCCCGGTTCAGTTACAGGGGCTACTAAAATTGATTTACCAAACATATATTGATAAGCCTGACTAACCGCAGCCGGGTCAGCACTAAAATCCATTACCATTGGGCGCATTAACGTTGATCCGTTATTAGAAACTTTCCAACTTTCAGAGTATATATAAGGCAGTAACCTGTAGCGAAGGTTTAGCATGGAACGCATGTTGGTTTCTACGGTTTCGCCATACTTCCAGGGTTCTGTTTCTGACTGATAACCGTGTATACGAAAAATAGGACTTAAAGCTCCCCACTGAAACCAGCGGGTAAGAATATCGTGATACTTGGCATCGGTATACTGACTTTGGCCAGGACGGAAAAAGCCGCCTATATCTGTTGTCCAGTAAGGCATACCGGTTAGTGCAAAATTTAGCCCTGCAACAACCTGCCTTTTATAAGTGTCCCAATCCCAGCCAATATCGCCAGACCAGTTAATGGTACCATAGCGTTGCTGACCCGGGAAGGAGGACCGTGTTAATATAGCCACCCGTTTTTCCGGATCGGTAGCGCGTTGTCCATCATAAATTGCCTTGCTTACTAATAACGGGTAGGTCAACCTATAAAAGTCTCCCAAACCATAGAAGGTTTTTTTACCTGCCAGGGCGTCATTTTCCGGTTCAGTGGCGTCCATCCACCAAGAATCTACACCGTACTTAAACAAGTTTTGATTCAGTGCATTCCAATGCGTTTTACCTGTTTCAGGGTTATAAATATCAATCCAGGGACTGTTAGGAATATAAAGATTTTTCTCGATGTACGGCTTGGCTACTTCCGAGCGCTTATCGAGGTTCTCCCAAACCGATATAGAGAAGTGGGCATTCAGGTCGTGCAAACGTTTAATGAATTTTTCAGGCTCAGGATAATGAGTTTCATCAAATTTAGGAACCCCCCAGCCATATTTACCCCAGTATTGCCAGTCCTGCACAATCACATCAACCGGAAGTTCTCTTTTACGAAATTCTTCAATAGTTTTCACCAAATGATCTCCCGATGTATACCGTTCGCGGCATTGCCAAAAACCGTAAGCCCATTTAGGAAGCATTGGCACATTACCAGAAAGCTGGCGGTAATCTTTAATAACATCGTCGGCGTTGGGGCCATAAAACACTATGTAATCCAACGAGCGCGCATTGGGTGATCTAAATACTGTTTCGTTACCCGCTTTTTTCCAGGTTAGTTTTGGTTTATTGGTTGCTTTGCAAATAACCTCAACCGCGTGAACGCCAGCTTTAAGACTCACTAATTTGCCGACTGCGGGCGGCAGCCATTGGTTTGACTGATCGATTACAGGAACACCATCAATAACTAATAAATGACGGTTGTCCATATCGCTTAAATCCAGCATAAGCGAATATTCACCATCTTGCTTTACGGTGAAACTACCAGTGTAGAGGGACTGTCGTTGTGATATACGCCGGGTGCCCGATGTAGTGGTTACTTCCGCATCCCCCTTATTCCCTGAAGCAGAATCCTTTTTAGCCAATATGATTTGTTCATCGGACGGATTAAATTCTGTTAACCCATATTGATGCCATAATATACCAAAGCCTCTGCTGGAATATAAAAACGGGATAGCAATTTGCGAGTTGACCTGGGTTAGCTTACGGCTAACGTTTCTGAGGTTATACTGTCCATCCTGAAACTGACCGAGCCCAAATATATATTCGCCCGAAGGAGAGTCAAACCCCTGTTCCGCAATATAGCAGGGTTCGCCATGCACACTGCTCGTGTCCAGTTTCCTCGATCCCGGCGTTTCTTTCAAAAATATTTTTCCGCCTTTGTTTAAGTACGTTATTACACCTGTTTTTTTGCTGAATACCACCTGTAGCGCATTAGTTTTTAGTATAACTTCAGCCGGAGTACTGCTTACGCTAAAGCGGGGAGTCAACAACTTTTGTTCAAAGACCAACTCGCGCTCTTCTGGCTTTTGCTTCTCCCATTTAACCCGCACGGCTTTATCCGACATTGGAATAATTACCAACCGTCCATCTTTTAAATTAATGGTAAGTTTGTCTTTAGCAATAATATGTGACTGGTAAACCTGCGCATATGTAAATGCGGGCAGTATAAATAAAATTAGCAGTGCTATTCGTCTCATTATGGTTTAATAATATTACGTTTGATGTATCCTTAATTAACAGGGGTTAGCGTTGCAGTAAAGCCGCCGTAACCAAGCAATTTTACCTTTAGTAAGCTATTCTTTTCAACCACACTATTTTCGGCAGACAATTGTTTATTAGTACTGCCATCTTCAATCATTACCATGTTGTATTTATTTCCCTGGTTCAAAAAGCCAAGAGATATTGATTTGCTTGTTTCGGAACGCTCGGCACTAATACCTGCCACATACCAAATTTTACCTTTTCGGCGGGCTATGGTAACATCCCGGCCAGGAAAACCATCGAGCAGTTTAACTTCATCCCAAGCCACCGGGACGTTTCTTAAAAACTGCTTTGCCGGTTCCAGAAGTTGGTCGTACCCTTCGGGCCTGTCTGCAAAGTGCTGCAAACCAGACTCGAATAGTACGCTCAGCGCCAACTCATGCCCATAAGATGTGATGTGCGGAAACTGGGAATTAGTGAAGGTTACAGGAGTATAGTCCATAGGGCCAACTACGTTCCGGGTGAACGGAAGGATGGTATTATGTGCCGGTGCGGTTGTTGTAAACTGCGGACCGTTATTATACCACTCGGCTCCTCTAACCGCTTCGTACGTCATTAAATTAGGATATGTTCTTGACCATCCGCGCGGTACTATGCAACCGTGAAAGTACACCAGCATTTTAAACCGTGCGGCATCTGCTAAAATGTCAAGGTAATAGCGGATCATCTGTTGCTTTTCACTCTCAAAGAAGTCAATTTTAACCCCAGCAAAGCCCATCTTTTGCAATTTGGCAAATTCTACCATCCTATTTTCGTGGGTAAGCATACGATCTTTAGGTGTTGAAGATACCCAAGTGTGATTACCGCCCGAATTGTACCAAATTAATGGCTTCACGTTTTTTGACAGAATATATTTTGCTGCATCTTCCACATTACCGCCGTTGGTCATGCCGTCCCACTCCCAATCTAAAAGAGTATATGGCCAGTTCATCCGTGCGGCCAGGTCTGCAAAGGCAGTAACAATTTTATAATCTTTAGTACCGTGATTGCTCGACCAATAGTTCCAGGAAACTTTACCCGGCTTTATCCAATTAGTATTTTTGATGACCGAAGGAGGAGAAACATCATCAGTTAAGGTTGAGGAAACAACATCGGCAAGTGTACCTACAATAATAACCCGCCATGGCGATTTCCATGGGAGTGTAATGGTAGGCTTCGATTCACCCTGACCGCGCCCGTCTTTTGCATCCGGAAATGTGATTTGGTAACGGTTAGAGTCGGCCTTATTGCTCAGTTTAGAACCACAATAGTTACTATCCAAATCGGCCTCATGCAGCATAAACCAGCAATTGCTATTTTTGACCTTAAACAATGCCGGGTAGCACCATTCCTGCTTCTGAATGCTTCCTTCGCCCATTGCGGTATATAAACCCTCATTGGCCGCGTTCCATTTTTCCATCCACCGGTCGGTTTGCTTATTTACGGTGTATGATGTTAGTTCTTCTTCAACCTTAAACGTACCTTTTTGATCAGGAAACTCGTACCGAAAAGTTACCCCATCGTCATATGCCCTAACAATTAAATTTATACGAGCAGTAGTAGGGTTGATAAATGAAACCGTGATTTCGTTAGCGCGGTTCTCGCATACCGATTTTTTTCCATGTACAGCATTATACTTTTCGTGGATGTATTTAGGTTTTCCGGTTTGCAGCAAACGCAGCTGCTTACCAAAAGATTGATCGGCACGTGTTAAACCAAGGTCTATAGCCGGCATTACTTCAACTGCGCTATCGCCGTTTTTGTAAGCTATACTCAAAAACCATTCTCCTGTATTACTATTTTGGCGGCAATTTAAAGCCACATTTATTTTTTGATTGGGCGACTGAACAGAAACAGCAGGCTTTACTTTTTCGGCCTTACTTACTTCCGGTAATGTTATTAAAAAGCATATGCCGATTGTAAGGCTCAAAAAGGCAGCATTGATAATTATAGAGAGCGATTTTAAACGACGCATCATTTCTGTAGTTTATACATTTATATGAACTGCAACATACCGTTACCTGGCTAAGCCAGCAGCGAACGTTATCCAGGTATTCATTAAGGCACTTTATTAATTTGGTCTATAAGCTAATGCCTGTATAGTTAGCAGGCAGGCATTAATTGATCCTTCCTAATAAATTGGAAGCATTCAAATTGCAAGCGCAAGTTAGAACGACACACGGTTTCCTACCTGCACATTTGAATAATTTGCTGTTACAAATGTACAGTAAGCGTTGCGTAACATTAGTTGTTTTACTAGTATTGCTAAACACAAAAGGGCCACCTGTACGGTAACACTTTGTTTATATATTTAAATATTATATCAGCTTAAAAGCTAACTTCCAACGCCTTACCATTGTAAGCAATTGATTTACTTGTGCCGGTGGCGGCTTTGTTAGCACTTAGGCCGAACGTGCTGATGTTAAATACCCGTTGCTTAATCATACCATTAAACGCACCAACCCGGTTTTCAATTTTCAGCACGCGCTTACGGTTATCCCAGTAAAAACGGATCTCACTATATTTTCCTTTTTGGTAATTATAATTGTCGTTTTCATCTTCATACAACGTAAAATGCCCGTCGGCACCGGCGTAAATACGTAGATCCAAATTGTCCCATTTCTTTTCGGTAGCATATTGCACCTGCGGGCCCAAGGGCAAAACCGATCCGGCTTTAACATATGCCGGTATTACATCTATCGGGGTTTCTTTGCTAACCGTTTGCCCGCCTGTAAACTTTTCACCCGTCCAGAAATCATACCAGTCGGTTCCTTTAGGCAAGTAAGTCTTTTGAGATTTTACCTGGCCAAAATCCTCCGTTTTCAATGTGTCTTTGCCATTAACGGTTCCGGCTTTAACGTACATTGGCTGCACAACAGGATTAATCAACAGCGATTTGCCAAACATATATTGATTACCTATTGACCAGGTAGCTTTATCGCTGGCAAAATCCATCATTAGTGCGCGCATTATGCTACCATTATGATGTGTAACATCCCATGATGTTGAATAAATGTAGGGCAGCAACTGGTATCTGATTTTTATAAACTTTTCAATAGCATCGTAAACCTTATCGCCTTTTTTTCCAAATTGATAGATTTCCCTTGGTGCATCGGCACCGTGCGAACGCATCATCGGGCAAAAAGCACCAAACTCAATCCACCGGGTGTATAGCTCGCGATATTCGGGGTCGGTCAATTTTCGCCTGAAATTGCTTAGGAAAAATCCACCTATATCACTATTCCAATACGGGATGCCGCTTAGTGAAAAGTTCAATCCCGTTGGTACTTGCTGCCTGAGGGTTTGCCAGGAAGCGGTAATATCACCAGACCAGGTATTGGCACCGTATCTTTGCTGACCAGCAAATGCCGATCTTGTTAAGATAAATACACGCTTATCACTACTGGTGCCCAATTGATGATCGGCCACACCGCCCACCGTCATTAACGGGTAAGCATTCCTCACCTTGCGGAAAGAGCCAAGGTAGGTTTTGGTATCCAGGTCGGCAGGTTTACCTCTTAAATGATCAGGCTCTGTAGAATCCATCCACCATCCATCAATGCCAATTGAGAACAAGCCTTTATTTGCATATTTCCAGTAAATATCCCTTGCCTCAGGATTGTAAGCATCATAAACCTTCACACCCGAAGGGTAATCCATATTTGGCGGCCATTTATCTGACCCCGACTCGGGCCAGGTAGTGATGTTAAACAGCATGTTCTTTTCGCTCATTTCCTTAAACGGCTTGGTGTTAGGCCCGAAGGAAGACCATATGGATATGATCATGTGCGCATTGAGCTGATGCACATCGTCAACCATTTTCTTAGGGTTGCCATAGTCGGGATTTAAAAAATCCATGGCGTTCCATAAATAATTGCTTCCCCAGTACTGCCAGTCCTGAATAATACCATCTAAAGGCACCTGTAATTCACGGTATTTGCGCACAACTCCCACTAATTCGTCCTGGCTTTTGTAACGCTCTTTACTTTGCCAAAATCCAAAAGTCCATAGCGGAAACATTGGTGCAACCCCGGTAAGAGCACGCATTTGGCCAATAACCCCATCAGCGTTATTACCTACCATAAAATAGTAATTGGCACCGCTACCTACTTCCGATGTAAAACTGGTAACACCATTCTGATCGCTAAAGGTAGTTGGCGAATAGTTATCCCAAAATACACCATACCCTTTTACCGATTGAAAAAACGGCACCACATCGTCCGTATTATTTTGGATCATGCGGTTATAAACCTGGTTGCGCTGGTTAAGCACACCACGTTGGTGCTGGCCTAAACCGTAAATAGGCTCATCGTTTTCCAGCACAAAACTTTGGGCAACGCTCCATGTGTTTACGCCTGCATCGTTAAAACGGGTGAATTTGGTACTGTTATCTTTCTCCTTGAGCAACAATGCACCTGTGCGCGAAAAATAAGATAACGTTCCTGTACCCAAATCCATAGACACCATCATGCTATCGCTTTTTAAGGTTAGCACTTGTGCCAGCTGTTTAACACTGAACTTTAAAGGTGTAGGTCTCTGCACTACCGATAAGCTAAGATCTTTTAAAGTATCAGTCCCCGGAGTTTTTATCACCCGTATGGTTTTGGGTCCGTAAAAAGAAAGTACCACAGAAGCATCCCCTACTTTGGCCTGCACCCCATAAGGCGTTTTACGATAGCTTTGCCCAAAACAAATACTACTTAAAAAGACCAATGCAACAGCGGGTATTACCTGAATTGACCGACCAACTAACAAGCGCAATTTTAACTTATGCTCACTAAAGCAATCTTTTTCGTGATTTACAGATACATTACGGTGCGAATAGGCTGACATACCTTATAATTTTATGGTATAGGTAAACGAGGTTGGTTCAGAGAATACCTGGTAAGCAGCAAGAGGCCGTGGTCCGCAACTTGCCGAACCAACCCCAAGCGTTTTTGTAGATATACACATGACCGTTGATGTACTTTGAGGCAAGTCTATTTTGTATTCAACCGGCGTCATTTGCTCATCGGTATGCGGTAGCGCAGCCACTTGCATGAGCTTATCATCAGCATTAACTTGAAAGGATGGTATTCCGGTTCCTGTCATTTTAGCCCATCTTACTTCTTCGTGGTTACCCCGCTCCATTGGCTTTTCGTACTCGTATTGTTCGTTGACACCAATCTGGTGAATGCCAGTTTCTGCAGAGCTTTTTCTATCCGAATAGTTTTCGAACGGCCCTCTGCCAAAAAAGGTCATGCGGTCTAACTTTTTATTCAACAACATACGTACGCCTATACGGGCAAGGTTCACTTTGATACCTGTAAACTGCACATCGTTATCAACTTTAATGGAACCGTCTCCTTTAATAAGGTAAACCGCCGTATGGTAAACGCTGAAGCCTTCTTTACCCTCACCTTTGGTTGATACTGTTACTTTTACTGCACCATCGGCTTTTTGAGATTTGATACCGGCCAACGTAAATTGGAGGCTTTGAATACCATATTTTTCCCACAAAGTATAAGCCCACATATCATCATTACGGTGGGGAGCGCGCCACAGGTGTATTTGCGGACCGCCATCCTGTAGCAACAGGCTGGTATTATTCTTACTTATTTGACTAATTAACCCGCTCTTTTTATTGAAACTTACTTTAAAATCTTTTCCGCTTACGTTTATGCTTGCAGCATCTTCTACCAAGTTTACAGGCTTTTTTACCACTAAAACCGGCTTACGCAAACTATTCACAGGTAATTTAAATTGTTCCCAAGCTACTTCATATCCCTTAGCCGACCATATGGTTTGTTCCTTTTGACGGTAAGAAACGCGGAGATGGTATTCGGTACCGGGTGCTACCTTGTCAATTTTGTAAGGTATAAACGCACGGCCTTCGCGGCGTGGCCCAACTCTTGGCAACTGGAACACTCCTTTGGATACTTCTACACCATTGGCCGTAAGGCTCCAGTATCCTTCAAAACCATCAAGCGCAGTAAATTGGTATTTGTTGCGGATTATGATCATGCCGTTAGTTGGGTCGGCCATCTCTGTGCCTATCCACTGAAAAGCTTTTTTCATTTCAGGGTAATGTGGCTTCACCGTTATCCGGTCCCAGGCCACTACCCCTTTGTGAATAAAGTAATGATCGTTAGGGAACTCGCCGAAACCACCTCCGTACGCCAGTATAGGGTGTTTGGGGTCACGTTTGTTCCACAAAGCCTGGTCCTGAAACTCCCATATGGCGCCGCCCAATATCTCCGGGTTATTGTCAAAAGCATCTGAATATTCCTGCAATGATCCCATGGAATTAAACATAGCATGCACAAATTCGCAGATGTAAAAAGGTTTGGTCAGTTCTTTATTGCGTGCAACCGCAGCGTAGTCTTCAGCGGTTCCATACATGCGGCCATCCAAATCGGCCGGGTTATTTTTACCCACGCCATAACGTTCGTAATGAACCGGTCGCGATGGGTCAATCTTTTTCACCGCTGTTAGCGCCGCACCAACGTTTGTACCGCCAATACCACCTTCATTACCTAACGACCAGATAATTACCGATGGATGATTCTTAAAATTTTCAACATTGGCTACGTTCCGGTCAACTATAGCCCCTTTCATGGTAGGCTCTTCATCAAACTTTCGGTCGTAACCGTGATACTCCATGTTTGCTTCTGCAACCAACCATATCCCCCACTCATCGCACAGTTCGTACCAGCGCGGATCGTTAGAATAATGTGAGGTACGGATGTGGTTACAATTGCCTTGCTTAATAACCTCCAGGTCGCGTATCATTTGCTCCTCGGTTATGGCATGCCCTACATCCGACCAATGTTCATGACGGTTAACCCCTTTTAATTTAATAGGAACGCCGTTTACCATAAACACCCTGCCTTTGGTTTCCAGCTTCCTGAAACCTACTTTTTGAGATAATAGCTCCCCTTCGGAGGATGACAGCACCAATGTATACAGGTTTGGTGTTTCGGCAGTCCACTTAGCCGGGCTGGTAACGGTGAAAGCTATTTTAAGTTCCTCTTCAGCACCTGCTTTAAGTCCGCTACCTTTTGCACTTCCCTTGGCAACTTCTTCCCCTTTACTGTTATATAAAGTTGCAGTGAGGTCAACAGATTTACTACCCTTGTCGCTATAATTTTTTACGCTTGCCGAAATTTCGGCGTTGGCATTAACGTAGTTCTGATCCAGGTCTTGCTTGAAAAAGAAGTCGCGGATGTGTGTTTGCGGTGAGCTCCATAGCGTAACGTTACGGAATATACCATGTAAACGCCACATGTCCTGATCTTCCAGCCAAGTACCCGAACTGTACTGATACACTTCTGCAGCTATTGTGTTATTGCCTGGTTTTAAATATTTAGTAAGATCAAATTCTGCTGCATTCCTACTATTGACACTGTAGCCAACCTTTTGACCATTTACCCAAAGAAAAAACCCACTATCAACACCGTCGAAAGTAACAAAGACCCTGCGGCCATTCCATTCGGTGGGTAATACAAAATCGCGGCGGTAGCTACCTACCGGGTTACGCTCTTTAAATGCAGTATATTTTGGGTCAGGTTCACTCATTACGTGAGGAAAATCCCGCTTAATGGTATAACCCAAATTGCGATAGAATGGCGTACCATACCCCTGTACTTCCCAGTTAGAAGGCACAGGGATTTCGGCCCAGGATGATACATTGTACTCCGGCTTGTAAAAATCAACCGGTCGTTTCTCAGGGCTTTGAACCCAGCTAAACTTCCACTTACCGTTTAACGTTCTGCTATAAGATGACGCATGACGCTTAGCCTTCAGTGCCTCCTGCAGATTGCCATACGGCATTAGCGTGGTATGGTATGGTTCCTTGTTAATACCCAGCACTTCCGGATTTTCGATTTCCGCAGGAAAATCTATACCCGGTTTAAGTTGTGCATCAGCCTCGGTTACAAGAAAGGTTAGCAGAACTACCAGTACCTTTAATAAGTTAAAAATGCTTCTCATATATTGAAAATTATGGCTGAGCTAAAAATGCCGCCACCATTTGGGTTTAGGTTACAGCCAACTAACTGCTACAGGGTTTCACTTTTAAGTAAACGAACATAATAAACCGGGCTTACAGCACTGTTTTCTTCGGCCTGAAATTTAACACGGATCTGTTTTTTACCGGACGTCATTTCGTTAGGAATAATGTACTCGATATTTTGAAATTTACCCGGTGCAATCTTGCCCTTATTATCAACCTGTGTTAATTGCTGATCATCAATGTAAATGCTGAATTTACGATTACCAGGTTCGCCACCGCGGTATCTCACCATCAATTTCAGATTTTTTTCATTACCGGTACTTAAGTTATAACTGAAAAACCCACCGTTCCTGGCATCTCTCCAAAACTCATCAGCGTTATTACCCGTTCCCGAATTTTTTACCTGCATGCTATGATCAACTTCCGGCTGTTGCTCGCCTGGAGCAACAAAATCAATAGTGCGCCTTTCTAATACCATCTTGTCTTTTTCTAATACCGCTACCGAATCTGTGTAAGACCGGTACTGACCATTGGTTAAAGTCATCCAGTACAACATATAACGGGCATCATGAATTTTGAAAAACGGCTCCAAAACAACAGGCTCGGCGTTAGCCATTTTAGCACTTGCTGCTGTAAACGTCAAAGGCTTGCCTGTTACCGATTTCAGTAATTGGGTTATGTCGTTGCTTTGGTCTTGTATAAGTATGGGTGCTTTATCGAGCGGTAATTTTTTTCCGCCGGCAATGTGTCCCCAGCGGCTATCACCAGCCATAAGTCCTTTAAGGTCTTCGGTACCGGTTTTTGCAGCCAACACAATAGGACCGTGCAAAACGGCAATGTAATTTGGCAAATTAGGTAAGGGCTCAACGGTATTGTGCATAGGCAACATCACCTGCACTACATCACCTTTTTTCCAGCTTCGGTCTATAGATACGTATGACGAAGGATGCACATTATAAGCAACCGGCTTGCCGTTCACTGTAATTTTGAGCGCTCCATCAGTTACCCATGATGGGTAACGAACCATTAACTTAAATTTGGCTGCGCCTGACGTTATGGTTAAGCGGGTTCTATCTTCATACGGAAATACCGTTTCCTGGCGTAAGGTTACCCCTTTTTGTTTCCAGCTCAGGGCCGAAGCAATAAAAAGGTTTACATATAACGATTCCTTGGTACGGGTGTAAATAAACTGGGCATACTTGCTTTGGTTTTCCATTCCGCTACCTACGCAGCACCACATCCCTTCGTTAGGGGACGAGTACACGCGGTAATGACGTGGACGGGCCGGAGTAAAATACACATATCCCCCGTTTACCGGATGTTGGGTAGAAAGAATATGGTTGAACAAAGTCCTTTCATAATAATCGGCATAGCGCGCCAAAGGATTCGCCCTGAACAAATCTTCGGTCAACTTCAACATATTGTATGAGTTGCACGTTTCAGGGCCTTCCACATCGTTCACAAAATCGGTAGCAGCGGTTGCGCTTGGAAAAAACTCGCGCCTGCTGTTACCGCCAAACGCCAGGCTGCGTTTAGAAGTTACCGTTTCCCAAAAAAAGTTACCGGCCTTGGCGTAGTTTTCACTATGATCCAACTCGGCAACCCGTTGAAAACCTACTACTTTAGGCACCTGGGTATTGGCGTGCTTGTTATCTAAATTGTCGCGGCCTTCGGCCATGGCATCAAGCAACATGCGGTGCGAAAAACGCCTGGCGGCTACCAGATACTTTTCGTCGTGGGTAATTTGGTAAGCATCTGCATAAATTTCGTTCATGCCACCATGCTCGGTATCCAGCATATTTTGCATTTGCTCGTCGGTTAGCTTACCGGTTATGGCAATGCCCCAATCACAAAATTTCAGGAAAATGCTTTTGGCCTGCTCGTTTCCGGTATACAACCATACATCGCGCAAACCGCCATACATTTTATGTACGTTATACCACGGAACCCAAGCTCCTTTAAAAGCGGCAAAATCTCCATTTTGAAATGTGCTCCAGATTTTATCACTGTTAGGTACAGCACCTACGTAACCTGCACCCCAGCCCGGGTATTTTGAGGTATTGGCATCCTGGCAAGCCTGCAGTTCTTTAAGAAAATATGTAATTCGCTTTCCGCATTCTGCGTTACCTGTTGCTGCATAACTTATAGCTAAGGCAGAAAGGTAATGGCCACCAACATGCCCGTCGAGCCCATCCCAGTTAGGGTAACTTTTAGCCTTTACGGCGAGTTGGGCTATTTTTCGGTAACCTGCCAGCAAGCGGTCCGAATCGTACTTTATAAGGGTTTGTATATTCAGATCGCGCGCATGTTTAAAAGGCCCCTCCAAAAGGGTAACATTCCTTAACGGAAACTCATTTCCGTAAAGCCTGTCCTGAGCAATTGATGCGCCGGTAGTTAGTACAAATAAAGCGGGTATTAACAGTAAAGGTTTAATCCTCATCATAAACTAAAATATGCTATTTAACAGGTTTAACTCCTGTGGTTGTTTGAACGATCTCCTGAATGGTACCATCGGGATTGTAATACATATAATCTATACAAATAGACCGGCGGTAACTGCCTCCTGTAGGTAATGAACCGTTGTGGTAAAAGAAATACGACTTGCCTTTAAAATCTAAAATACCAGGGTGTGTGGTAAAACTGTTAGGTACGTTCTTTTGAATAATGCCCCGGTACTCCCAGGGGCCTGTAGGGCTGGTTGCTGTACAATATTCAATCATTTCGGGTTTGGTTCCGGCACTTGCGTAAACCAGGTAATAAAGATTTTTCCGTTTGTAAATCCATGGACCTTCGATATAATTTTTAGGCTTGAAAACGGAAATGGCTCCATCCATCTCAATCATGTTCTTTTTCAACTTAACCCACTTACAGCTTCCATTGCCCCAAAACAAATAAGCCTGACCATCATCATCCACAAACACAGTAGGATCAATATCATCCCAGGAGTGCTTATTATCGGTAGTCATTTCATTGGTGATTAAAGCTTTGCCAATGGCATCTTTAAACGGCCCTGTTGGGCTGTCGGATACAGCAACGCCTATAGCTGCTCCACCTTTGCTGTCCGCATCATTTTTGTGAAACGTAGAAACAAACCAGTAGAACTTACCATCGCGCTCAATACATTGAGCGGCATAAGCATCGCCGGTAGCCCAAGAAAATGTTTTGGGTGATAACAACACGCCATGGTCTTTCCAGTTAACCATATCTTTAGAAGAAAACACATGCCAGTCGGGCATTTTATAGTTAGTGGCCGTTACCGAAGCAGTATCATGCCCAGTGTAAAGATATACAGTACCCTTGTGCACAATAGGTGCAGGATCGGCTGTAAAAATATGTTTGATAATAGGATTTTGAGCTTTTACTGCAAACATGGATAAGCAAGCAAAAGCTATGGTTAAAACTTTCTTTTTCATTATATAAGTGGTTTACGATTTATAAAGGGCAGGCAAGTGTAAGCAAATATCATAACATCGCATCTTTACCCTGCGCACTTTACAGCGTACAAAATTATTTGCAAACTGCGGTTTTGTATGGCTCATTTGTATAAATGATAGGAACGAATGTGTGCCTGATTAAATGACGGCACTTTTTGGCGATAGGAAACGTACTTGCCAATAGCAATTTTTAATTTAAGAGAAAGCATTTGTTAAACATTCGGCTTATCATCTTATACAAATACGCCATAGTTATAAAGGTGCTGCTCCTATATTTGAAACAACCAATTTAACAGAACTACTCTGATCTATTTTTCTTGACGCTCCATTTTTGAAGATCACACCGTTCCGCTGAATGGTTGTGTCTTTCTACTGGCAGTTGTCATTTCAACAATTTCAATCAGATGGTTTGCTCTTCAAACACTAAACTTAATATGACAAATTCCATCAAAACCATTGCCCTTTGGGGAGCGTTTTTAATTTGTACTGGTTTAACCCAACAGGTAGCTGCTCAAGTAGCACCCACCACAAAAGCAACATCCCGACTCATTGAAGACGGTGGTACCGGGCCATACAAAGCTATGATGATGCAGGAGACTTCTTTGCCGACGCATACCGTTTTCAGACCTAAAAACTTAGATGCTTTTAGTGGCGGTAAAAAGCTGCCGGTAATTGCCTGGGGTAACGGAGCTTGCGCTAATTCGCCCTGGGAACACGTTAAATTCCTGTCCGAAGTAGCATCGTACGGTTTTTTAGTGGTTGCCATTGGCCCTATGCCGCAAGAAGGCGAGCACGGTAGCGGCCGTTCTACCTCATCACAAATGACGGATGCCATTAATTGGGCTATAGCACAAAACAGCGACAAGAAGAGTCCGCTGTTTAACAAGGTGGATATTTCAAAAATAGCGGTCAGCGGCATGTCGTGCGGGGGGCTGCAAACACTGGAAACAGCACCCGACCCAAGGGTTACTACTGCGGTGATTTGCAACAGCGGTATATTAGGAACGCCCGGAAGCGGGATGCCAGGTATGCCTGCACTTACCAAAGATCAGCTGTTAAAGTTACATACACCAACCCTTTACATATTGGGTGGAGAAAAAGACATCGCCTACAACAACGGCATGGACGATTTTAGGCGTATAAACCATGTCCCTGTTTTTGTAGCAAATCTGGATGTTGGCCATGGCGGTACTTACGGTAAACCACACGGAGGCGAATTTGCCAAGGTTGCAGCCGCCTGGTTTAAATGGCAATTAAAAGGCGATAAAACTGCCGGGGAACTTTTCACCGGTAACCCCGCCGGGCTCGCTAAAGACGCGCAATGGAAGGTAGAAAAGAAAAAGCTGTAACAGCGCAACCGAAAGCTTAATACGTTTACTTCTTCAATATACTTACACCAATTAAAACCTGAATATAACATGTATTTACGATCATTTGCCATAGTGCTGGCAGCCATCTTCACTTGTGGGGTAGGCAAAGCGCAAACTGCCGTTGCAGACGACTTTAAACCATCAACATTTAACCAGCCAGGGCAAGAGTACCCCCAGGTAAACTCACAGGGCTACGCGAGGTTTCGCATTAAAGCTCCGCAGGCCGATAGTGTGAAAGTTAGCCTTGGCCTCGGAGGCCGGGGCGGCACCAAATTAGTTAAGGGTGCCGATGGATATTTTACCGGTACAACCGAGGGTTCGATGGATGAAGGATTTCATTATTATCACCTAACCGTTGACGGCGGAACCTTTAACGATCCGGGAACGTTGAACTTTTACGGCTCTACCCGGTGGGAAAGCGGCATTGAAATACCAGCGCACGACAAGGATTTTTACGCCCTTAAAAACGTACCACACGGCCACGTTCAACAGGTTTTGTTCCCATCTGCCAGTACGCAAACATCGCGCAGGGCATATGTTTACACCCCGCCGGGTTACGAAAAAGATAAATCAAAAAAATACCCGGTACTATACCTGCAACATGGCTGGGGCGAAGACGAAACCGCCTGGAGCAACCAGGGCCATGCTAACCTGATTATGGACAACCTCATCAGTGAAAATAAATTAGCTCCTTTTATAATTGTGATGACCTATGGTATGACCAATGATGTAAAAATGGGTGCCGGAGGTTTAAGGAATTTCAAGGTAGATGCTTTTCAAACGGTGCTAACTGATGAATTAGTTCCTTACGTGGATGCAAACTTTCGTACCGTGGCTGATAGGGCGCACCGGGCAATGGCCGGCTTATCAATGGGTGGCATGGAAACTCACTCTATAACACTGGCAAAACCCGAAACTTTTGGCTATTACGGTTTATTAAGTGGTGGAACATTTACTCCTGAAGAACTGGCTGGTAAGGCTAAGCCAAAACTTATATTTATTAGCTGCGGCAGCCGTGAAAGACCCGAAGGTGTTAAAAATGCATCAACAGCGCTCAAAGCAGCCGGTTATAACGCCGTTGCCTATGTATCGGAAAACACAGGCCATGAGTTCCTGACCTGGCGCAGAAGTCTTCATGAAATGGCGCCACTGCTGTTCAAAAATTAACGTTTAGATAATATAACATGATCAGAGAATTAATCAACTGCATTGAGCAATCAATGTAGTTGATTAGTATACTTGCACACTCTTTTTTTAGCAATTTGCAGTAGAAAAGAAGTTGACCACAAGCATTAGCAAGATACTGATCATGAAAATAAAACTCTTTATATTTAGCATAGCCCTTACCTGCTTATTTACTGCTGTAAAAGCACAGAGTTATGTGGTTGCTACGTTCAATTTACGTTATGATAACGCAAGCGATACCGGTAACCTATGGATCAACAGGGCACCTGTGGTTTCCGAATTAATACGTTTTCATGACTTCGATGTATTTGGAACCCAGGAGGGTTATAAAAGTCAGTTAGATGATATTCACACCGCCTTACCCGAATATGAGTACTACGGTTTAGGCCGCGACGACGGAGTCAACAACGGTGAACATTCAGCTATTTTTTACAAGAAGGACCGGTTTAAACTGTTGGCCAAAGGTGACTTCTGGCTATCCGAAACTCCTGAAAAACCATCATTAGGATGGGATGCCACCTGTTGCAAACGCATTTGTTCATGGGTTTATTTACAGAATAAGAGCTCACCAGGCCATAAGTTCTATGTATTCAACGCTCATTATGATCATAAGGGCGTTATTGCACGTGAGGAAAGCAGCAAACTCATCCTCAAAAAGATTCAAGCCATTGCCGGTAAAAATCCGGTTATTCTTACAGGCGATTTAAACGGCGATCATAACAGTACCTGGTACCAGCGGATAGCTACCTCTGGAACGTTAACAGATACTTATAAGCAGGCTGCACACCCTTACGTTAACAATTCGTCGTTCAATAACTTTGGCAAAGCTTTAAAAGGCAGTTCAATTATCGACCACATTTTTACCACACCCGGTTTTAAAGTCGAGCGTTGGGGCGTGTTAACTGATAGCTATCACGGGAAATATCCGTCAGATCATTTCCCGGTGATGACGAAACTGACGTTTAAGTAATACAGGCATTTAAGTAAAACCGGCAAATAAAACGCCGGTTTTTTCATGTGCTGTTATATTATTCCATTACGAGGTTCACCCTTCCACTGGATGCGTTTAAGGTAACCGGCACGCCGCCTCCGTTTAACTTACCTTCTACGTGGTCTTTTTCTTTAGTACCCTGAAAATTAGCACCTACAACAGCGTTTACACTGTTTCCCCTTAAATCCAGGTCGAGGCCTTTGTGAGCAGGAAGTTTCAGATCTATATGACCGCTGCTGGTGTTCAACTTAACATACTTGCCCAGCTCGTTGAGTTGCGCATGAATGCTGCCCCCACTGGTAGAACCATCAACACTGCAAGCCAACTGCGTAAGATTGATACTGCCGCCGGAAGTGCTGGTTGACAATTCGCCGCTTATATGGTCACCATCAATACTGCCGCCGCTGGTAGTTGCGCTAATGTAGCCTTTAAGCTGACTCAATTCCAGGGAGCCTCCACTGGTAACCAGGTTGATGTGGCCTTCGCAGTTACGGGCTTTAATGCTGCCACCGCTGGTAACCAATTCAATATCTTGCTTAGACCCATCAACATTAATGCTGCCGCCACTGGTACGCCCTTTTATCTTTCCGCTCACGTTGGTCACCTGTAAACTACCGGCACTGGTTTCAAAATTTTGTTCGCCTGTTATATCAGCTAATTTTATGCTGCCTGCGCTGGTATTTAAATGAGTTGCCACTGCTTTAGGCACATAAATTTTATAAGAAATACTTACCGATTTACGCCAGTTAACGTTATACTTCTTCGATTTTGCTTTAGCATGCAGTTCATTGTTATTATCGGTGATTTCCAGCGTATAATTTTCTTCAAGACGTTGTTTGAGTTCCTCCCTGCTTACATCACCCCTATCGTTGTTTGGTCTTACATACACTTCTATGCGTGCATCTGAGGCTTCACCACCAAAAACTGATATGCTTCCGGCCGATGTGGTAGCAAATACATTTTTAATATCGGCCTTGGCTAAAGACCGGGTTAAATAAGGTTCGGTATTCCACTTATCCTGCGCTTTTACAGAAACACCCACCGAGAATAAAAAGAAAATTAATGCAAGCTTTTTCATAAGATGTGTTTGACTTATAGATATGTAAGGTTTCTTCGTTCACTGTCTATCATGAAAAATTGATACCATAAAAACAATGTACTGAAATTCAACAGCTTACCAAATGCATATTATTCTGCACCGTGCGTATGCGCTACATCTCATGTTCGTTAACGTTACAACCCAATGCAGTGTGCAACGAAAGTTATTTAAAAGAATAGCTCATGTTTTCTATATCTATGGCCCTACTCAAATTCCGGGTTTTACACCAAAAATAAACTCTAAAAGTTTTTGGCTGCGTCCAACGACTGGCCGGGTCAAACACAGGAGCCTTTACCACCGGATATGAACCGTACTGAAAAGTGCAAATACCTTTTTCAACCTGAATGCTCAACGGCTGGGATGTCCGCATGACCTTGTTAATACCAGCACTGTTTGTGTTTATTATAACCTGATTATTGGCATAAAGCTGGCTGGCATCCGTACTTTTATCGGCATGGAAAAATATTCGGGTAATTACTTTGCCGGTATTATCCAGCACTTCCAGAAAACTACCGCCACTGCCCTTTTCCGTAAGATCTGTATCATCGTTGGCACTGTTTCCTTCAAAATTTACAACGGCATTAATTTTCCATTGGTTTAGTGGCTTATTATTGCCCAAGTTGCGGGTTACCGTTTTAATAGAATTACCCTGCCTGAAACTTGCAAATAAATCAGGGGATGATCTTTTATTATAAACGCGCTTGTTTGTAAGCACCGTCAAAAACTGGCCATATCTATTCGTATAATCTTCAGCTGACTTTCCTCTTTCCCATCCATACAACCCGTCTTCCAAAATCCCGTCAAAGGGTAAGCCAGCTAACAAATCAACAGCGTTTGCTTGTTGAGGCAGCTCTGCCGGCCAAAGCATTTCTGTTGGGATAGCTGTTGCAGCCTGCCCGTTAGCCGACCACAACAAAGTAAAACCTTGGACTCCTGCACTCTGTTTAAATTCGATTTTTATAGGGTAACTCGTGTCACCATTCAGTGCTATGGGCTTACTTTGGTTCGCTTTACCAGCCCAATTATCGGCCACCAACTTATCGCCTATCCATACCCGCATATTATCCGGGTTATTAGTAGTGAAGGTATAAGATGCGGCACTTGCCGGACGTAAGTAACCTGATAACCTAACCGACATCAATTCACCTTTATTGTTAGAATTTGCTTGTGAAGGTATCTGCTTTACACCAAATGCAGCCAACGGATTTACGCCTACATAAGTTAAATTTAAATTATCCAGGTCGGGACTTTTGAAATACTCGGCAAGTAAACCGTGTTTAGTATTGGCGAGTGTCACCTTAATCACTTGTTCCGCAACACTACCCATATTACTTATCTTCCAACGATGCACACCACTATGCGTACCCTCATCATTGTGGTATAGGTACATGTTGCCGTCAGCATCTTTTACCACACTGGCGGCCATGGCGTTGCCTGCCATCATTGCAGCACCCTCTTTCTCAGTAATTTGTGCGCCGGTGGTACCGAATTGCCCGATGAATAAGCCGTCGTCATATACCTGATTCCACTTATTAGTTTCGCTATTCTTCCAGAATTCGCCGTAATAACCCCAAAAAATACTTCTATCGAGTGCGACAGCCATACTGCCTGCATAATGTACTCTGTTACCGTTATCAAACGCACCATCTGCCGGGAAATCGCCTCTGTAGTTACGATGAGTACCGATTGCCGTTTGCCAAAGCCACTTATGATCACCAAGCTTTACTCCGCCTAAATGCGGCCTCGCGCTACCAGTTACAGAAGCCCGTTGATTAAATGCTACAAATACGTTGGTAGAGGTCTTTTCGCTCCCGTAAATTGTTCCGTTACCTTCCATAAGCGGATCGTTAATGGTTGCTGATTGAGTTGCGGCTACCAAATTTTCGTTGCCCCACAACGGGTTATTATCCTGATCGAATCCGGTTAGTTTCAGTTTCAGCCAGGAACTCGCCACGCCCAGTTTAAAGGCCGAAATATGATACATATCTCCTTCCTGATCCATACTGTAGTCCATGGGCACCGTTTTACCGCAAAATCTCACGCTATGCTGTGAAGTAAGTTCTATCACTTGTCTTCCTGTTTTTGAACCCTTTCTACCTAAGAATGCATAAGTGCGGCCGTTTTTAAGAGTGACCACATCCTTTAGCCGGTTATACGCGCGGTCCCATTCTTTAGGTACTGTGGCACCCCAATTATTTACCAGGGTCCAGGAGCCGTTGTACTGGCTCAATGGTTTTGCATAATCTATCTTAAATTCAAGGTAGTCCGAAAACACGCGGGAGGCATCGTTACGGTCGACTGTAACACTGTAAGAGGTAGGCAGGTACATTACCCGGTTGATAAAAACCCGATTGGCCGAATAATGCTGTAGCCTACTGTTCCCCGAATCTTCCACCCAAAAAGAACCGTCAGCGCTGAAAGCTAAACTGGTACCTAATTCGTTGCGCACGTCACTGAAATAAAACTTTCTATCGTTAACCGCTGCGCTATTCATGTAACCCCCGGTTTCGCCAAAAGCCCATTTCAATTGCGCTGATGAATTATCATAGGCCTTTAACTGCTGGCTACTACCACCATCTGCTACTAAAACAGTGGCATCATCAGGAGATAGTGCTATGGCTAAAGGTTTCACTAAGCCGGGTAAAAACTTATTTATGTACTGCAACCCGCCATCAGCATTAATTTGATAACAGCATACAGACGGTTTACCATTGCTCATGCACGCTACCCAAGCATGGTTCTTTTGGTCAACCGCAATTGCATTAGGATTTGTTATGCTTACGGTACTTACCAACTTACCTGTAATTTTATCTAACACATGTACCTGATTAAGATGAGTATGTGCCGAAAGCAGGTACCGACCATTTTTTTGCACCGCTATGGCTTTTATAGCATCGGGCATTGCAGCGTTTTCTAAAACACTCAGGTGTGCTTTGCTTTTATACACGGTAAATGCTTGCCCGGCAGTAAAGGTCACCGGAGCATCGTTTGCTACCTGTGTTGCCTGTATAAAATTGCTGTTCGTTTTAATTTCGTACGAAACCCAATACACCAATTTACCATCGGTAGTTGCCGCGCTACTTTCAATACCGCCACTACCAATGGTGGTTTTTCCCTCGGCATCCTGCGTATTAAATTTAAGGCAGCTGCTGCCCTGCTCATTGTAACCCACGGTGTAAAAGGCAGTGTTTCCGGCTATGGCCAAACCTTTTATGTAGTTATGCCCCCTGAAAATAGTTGGGCCTGTTAACTTGCCAGACGTATTGCCTATAACGCCTTCCCAGGTATATTTTACATTATTAGAGAGTACTTTAACTTGGTATGGCGCAGCCGGTAGTAAATTACCTTCATCGTTAGTACCGTCCCAAATTGCACTGTGCGTGCCGGAGGCATATTTCACACCGCTCCACAAGGTGCGTACCAATACACCATCGGTAGTGTATACCCCGGCACTGGTGGCCGCGCTTTGCAGCAGTGTAAATTTAAATGGTGTAGAATGAAAATAGCCGTTGGGTTCAACAGCTATTTGACGGAATGATACCGTAATAAATACAGCTACTGCAAAAAGCAATGCTGTAAAGGCTTTAAAAGGCATGAGCTTTTTAAACATAAATTCTTAAATTGAGCAACAGCACATTATTCTTTAGCTACGCTACGCCTTATAATTAGGCGGCCGCTTTTTATCAATTCCTTTTCACGAGCAGTAAAGGCTTCCCGTCCGCCAAATTCCTGTACCCAATACTTGTTGTACTCGGCTATGCCAATTTCTCTAAAATCGGCATTCATCAGGTTTTTACAATGGCCTACACTTTTAAACCAACCGTTAGATACCTCGGCTATGGTTTCTTGTCCAAAGGCAATATTTTCGCCTATTGCAAAGCTTTTGTAACCATTGTAAGTGTAGCCCGCCAACTTTATGCGGTCCTCTATACTCGATCCGTTTTTACCGGTGTGGCTGAAATAGCTGCGCTTACTCATATCCCTGGCGTGGCCTTCGGCTGCATTAGCCAAAACGCCGTTCCATACTAGCGGCTCAACCGGAGGCATATAGGTTGTGCCGCATTTGCAACCTTGCTGCCTAACCTTATTAATCCGACTCAGGAATTCGTTTTTAAAAGATTCGTTTCCATTGTTTGGTTCTACCTTGTTTGCACTTGTTAAAGTGAATAGCACCATAATACTTAGCAAACCGACTGTAATTATAAGCTTAAACATATGTTAGTTCGACCACATCACCTTTACAAAGTTTAATTATACGATAACAATTTAAACCTTGAGTGCATATTGTTTTTCCTTTAATTTTAACCAGATCATCACTGCATTATTTTCGTTTAAAAATTGCAGATGCATGCAACTTTTAAAGCTAATCCATCGTCTAAAGTATCATTGAAATAAACTCTTATTTTAATGGTTTATTACATAAGTTCAAGCCAATTATTTTATGTTCACAATTAATAATATCATCATTACCTTCGCTATTACCGGCTTAGCCGCTATACTATTTATAACATACTTGCTAACCAAACAACATAATAAGGTAAGCAATTTAATGCAGCAGAATAAAGATGTGGCTCCACTGTTTTTACAACGGGCTACGCAGCATAAGCTGAACGCCATACGCACAAAGCTGCCCAACGCACCAAGTGTGAATTACGAAATAAGATCGAAATTAGAAGAGCTGGCTACCAATTTTAAAAACCAGTCTATATGCATCAAAACCTATAATAAAGGATTGGATAGCTTAATGGAACAGCTAAAAAAGGAGCAGCTCACCTAAACAGCCTGAAATGAAATACCTTTTTTGCGAATATTAATTTTATAATTGCAGAAAAAGCAATCTCTATGTCTGACGATGCGCTGATTAAGCGGCTTAAGGTTATTGTAAAAGAACACGGCGGACAATTAGGCCTGGCTAAAGCCATTGAGGTTGATCAGGGCTTTATTAGCAAAGTGATTAACCGCAAGCAGGAAATAAGTTATTACCTCATCCGTAAGTTGTGCTTCCAACTCAAGTATTCTCCCGAATGGCTGATACTGGGAACCGGAGACCATAAAGTGCACAAAGCCGAATCGCCCAAGCTCATTACCGAAATACAAATGCTGCGCACCGAGGTAGATATTTTGCATGCCCGTATGCGTGCATATGAACTACAGCTGAACGAATTACGCAGCCAGCATACTGATGCCCAACAACAGGCCGGTTAATTAAACAGGCCTATCCCACCGCCTTACTCATAAAATATTTGTTATTTTGTTGCCTCAATTATGGTTAGTTACTTCGAGGCTTCGCTCCAATCTATATCCGTTCATCATGTGGGCAATCCTTTACAGGATGAACGCTACGCACTATCTGATGAACCCCTTTCGCTAAAAGACGAGATCATTCCTCGTTTGCTGATGCAGTATTTTTTAGCCCCGTTCGAAAAAACAAACGAGGTTTACCACCTGATGCACCCGGGAGGCGATTTAGAACTGAATGAGATCTACCATTACTGCACCGGCATTTTTGACGATGATACTAAGTTTCATGATTTATCGCAACAAATAGCCAAGCATCTGTACAGTGTATCAAGTCACCCCAAAATAAAAGCAGGTGAGCTTTATGTGGGCTATTTTAACGGTGTGCAGTTGGAAGGTGAACAACTGGATGTGATAGGCATCTTTAAATCGGAAAACAAGGAAACCTTTTTGAAAGTGTACCCGCAAGAGGGCGGCTTTGGAATGGACTATGAAGAGAACGCCATCAACATTAATAAGCTGGATAAAGGCTGTTTGATTTTTAACACCAATAAGATAGATGGCTATAAGGTGGTAGTGATTGATAAAACCAACGGCAGCAACGAGGCGGTATATTGGAAAGACGAGTTTCTAAAACTTACGATTCGGAACGATAATTTCAACCAAACCAACAATACGCTCAGCGTTTATAAAAACTTTGTCACCCAAAAGCTGGACGATGAGTTTGAAATGAGCAAGGCCGATAAAATTGACCTGCTGAACCGCTCCATGAAATATTTTAAGGAGAAAGACACCTTTGAGCTGGATGAATTTACAGGCGAAGTATTAGGCAACAACGAAGCTATTGAGTCTTTTAAGAACTATAAGAACCAGTACGAACAGGAGTTTGAAACCAAGATACCCGACACGTTCGAGATATCGGACAATGCCGTAAAAAAGCAAGCCCGGGTATATAAAAGCGTTTTAAAGCTGGACAAGAACTTCCACATTTATATTCACGGCGATAAAGAACTCATTGAAAAAGGCTTCGACGACGCCAAAGCCATGAGCTTTTATAAAGTTTATTTTAAACAGGAAGAATAGCTTTATTTCATTTTCATGAACAATATGAGCAACCTGCCATTTATTAGTAAGGAGGTTGTATGCAAGAAAGATTTGATGAAGTAAATGGCATTAAGTTGCACTCACTGCAAGATGGCATAGGCGGTAATGATGTTATTATATTTTTGCATGGTTTTCCTGAGTACAGTTACGCCTGGCATAAGCAATTGTCTTTCTTCGCCAATCAGGGTTTTCACGTTATAGCTCCAGACCAGCGCGGTTATAATTTAACCAGTAAGCCTAATGGTGTTAAAGCTTATGTTATAGATAATTTAGTTACCGATATAGCACTGCTCATTAAACAACTTAGCCATAAGCAAGTAACGCTGGTAGGGCACGACTGGGGCGGAGCAGTAGCTTGGGCCTTAGCCATTAAACATCCCGAATTATTGAAGCAGCTGGTGATACTGAATATGCCGCATTTAGCTGTTATGAAGAAGCATTTGCGCAGCAACTTTAAGCAAATGCTCAAAAGCTGGTATGCCATGTTTTTTCAGCTACCCTTTTTGCCGGAGTACTTTTGCCGCGTTGGTGGCAATAAATTTTTGGTACGCAGCCTTATTAAAACCTCTAATAAAAACACCTTTACTAAGCAAGAAATTGCCCTTTACAAACAGGCATGGCAACAACCCAATGCGTTAAAAAGTATGTTGAACTGGTATAGGGCGTTTAAGTATGATGTAACTAAAAGTTATGCTAAAGTAAATGTACCTGCATTGATAATATGGGGCCAAAACGACGCTTTCTTGAGTAAGGAAATGGCACAGGATAGCGTTGATATGTGCAAACAGGGTAAGTTGGTGATGATGGAAAATGCCACCCACTGGTTACACCACGAAATGCCCAATGAGGTGAACAGGATCATCCTAACATTTTTAAATCACAAAGTTTAGAGCAAGGCTACAAAGGGATTCGCGTTGCTTATGCGGATTGCATTTCTTATCATTGCCACTTATTATTCATAATAATAGCCTTCCCCCATGAAAAACCTGTTAGTTATAAGCTTGTTATTAATTACAATTACTGCCAGTGCTCAAAACAAACCTATGAAATGGCTTAACCAACCTAAAAAATGGTCGGGCGATGCAAAAAAGTTAAATGTTACCGTTGACCCGGGAACAGATTACTGGCGTATTACGCACTACGGTTTCATTCGCGATTCGGGCCCGTTTTATTACCAGGAAGCAGAGGGAAATTTTGAGGCTACTGTTAAGGTAACCGGCAGCTACCAGGAACTTTTTCACCAGGCGGGCTTAATGGTGCGTATTGATAATAAAAACTGGATTAAAACCGGTATTGAATACGTTGATGGCGTACAAAACGTAAGTGCCGTAGTAACCCGCGAAGTATCTGACTGGTCGGTGGTGCCCCGTAACGATAGCCCAAAATCAATATGGCTTAAGCTATTACGCAAAGGGGACTATGTACAAGTTGAGTACTCCTTTGATAACAAGGTATTTAAAATGCTTCGTTTAGCTTACTTCCCTCCAAAAGTAAAAGCGCAAATTGGTATAGTGGCCGCTGCACCGGGCAAAAAAAGCTTTCCGGTAGTGTTTGAAAACTTTGTAGTAAAAGCAATTAAATAACTTTACAGAATATAATAAAAAAGGATAGTATCGTTTGCCGATACTATCCTTTTTTATTAAAACCTTAGTTGGTTGAACTTAAAGTTTGTTAAGTTCGTCTATCAGCGTTTTGCTTAAACCGTTAAAATAACGCTTTATCCCATAGCCAATTACCCACTGTATTCCACGGGTAGCGTTGGTTACAAATACCTCTTCGGCCTGGTGCAATATATCAGGGTTAATTTGTGCTTCGGTTACCGGGATGCCACGTGCTACACACATATTAATTACTACCTGCCGCATAATGCCAGCCACACAGCCTTCGTTGAGTGCCGGTGTATACAAATGGTCTTTGTACCAAACAAATACGTTAGAACTGATGCTCTCGCATAAATATCCCTGCTGGTTTAGCAAGAACACATCATCCAATTTATGTTCGGTTTTATATAACCCTGCCATTACATAAGTTAATGCACTACACGTTTTGTAATTGGACAGGAAATTAACTGGCTTTAGCATCTCGGTATAAACATCCATAATGAGGCCTTTTTGGTTCAGACGGTAACCTGTAACCTCATCAGGCATGAGCTCTAAACACCAGCCCGATTTATTTTCTTCCGGCGTATACAATCCATCCGAATCGCGGTATACCGTTAACCGAAACCGACCATTTTTGGCTTTATTCCAGGTGGCTAATTCTTCTGCTTTCTCTTTTAAAAACCAGCTATCCATATTAGAATAGCCTTCCAGTTTCAGGGCTTTCATACCCTGCTGAAGGCGGGCTGCATGCAAATCAACAAATTTCAGCTGACCATTAATCAACCGCATACTCTCAAACAGGCCGTCTCCATATTTAAAAGCACGGTTGCTTACCTTAACTACAGCACTATCGGCCGCTAAAAGCTGGCCATTCAAATTAACAAACAAAGGCATCATTTAGTAGTGTAAACAACGGTTCAGGCATTTTGCTCTACCGATGTGGCAATATATTTTCGCCATTTTTGAAGCACGCCGTCAAAGTCGGCCGGTAAAGGAGCTTCAAAGTGTGTAAACTTACGGGTAGCAGGGTGCACGAAGCCTAAACTTTGCGCATGCAGTGCCTGCCGTGGCATAATTTCAAAGCAGTTTTCTATAAACTGCTTGTACTTGGTAAAGGTAGTCCCTTTTAATATCTTATCGCCGCCATACATGGCATCGCTAAATAACGGATGCCCAATGTGTTTCATATGCGCCCGTATTTGGTGTGTACGGCCGGTTTCTAACTGGCATTCTATTAAGGTAACATACCCAAAGCGTTCCAGCACCTTATAGTGCGTTACCGACCATTTACCTTTATCCTCGGTATCATAAATAGACATTACCCGGCGGTCGTTCACACTTCGGCCAATGTAACCTGTAACGGTACCATCCTCCTCCAGATCGCCCCATGCCAGGGCCAAATATTTACGGGCAATGGTATGTTCAAAAAACTGGCGGGCAAGCCAGGTCATGGCGCGTTCGTTTTTGCTGATGAGTAACAATCCGGAAGTATCTTTATCAATGCGATGAACCAGTCCCGGCCGGCCATCATTACCTGGCAAGGTTGGCAACTGCTGAAAATGGTAAACCAAGCCGTTTACCAGCGTGCCGGTGTAATTGTTAAAACCCGGATGCACTACCAGGCCAGCCGGTTTATTTACCACTAATACATCATCGTCTTCGTAAGCAATATTAAGCGGTATATTTTCGGGGTATACCTCGGTATCGCGCGGCGGGTGCGGCAATACTACCGATATTACATCTTGCGGTTTAACCTTGTAGCTGGATTTTGCCTGCTTATCGTTCACCAGCACATTACCCAATTCAATGGCATTTTGAATGCGGTTACGCGATGCGTTTTCAATGCGGTGCATCAAAAATTTATCCATGCGTAACAGCGACTGGCCCTTATCAACCACAATGCGCAGGTGCTCGTACAAATCCTGCTCTTCGGGTTCGTTAAGTGCGTTATAGTTTATCATTAACGCAAAAATAATGGTTTTTTAACGGCTAACGTGAGCGTAAATTTTTTATTACATTTGACTATGAAAAAAATTCTACTTTTCCTTATCATATTACTCTCCCTTAACATCTTTCGCGCCAGTGCACAGGGCGATGGTGTAGCACAATTATTAAAAACCGCCCCTGGCGATGCCACCAAATTAATCGATGCCTTTGCCAATCCGCTTTTCAAAGGCTTTGGAAATGGTATTAACAACGGCTGGACCAACACAGCCAAAACTAAAGGGCTTTTAGGCTTCGAACTAAGGGTATCCGGCTCAGCAATTTTCACGCCTTCGGCCGATAAAACTTTTGATATAACACAAATAGGCTTATCAAGCAACATTCGCCCTAAAGCAGGTACTGGTACCGTTGCCCCAACGTTTGGTGGTGCTAACATCAGCAACCCTCCTACATTGCAAATACTATCATCGCAAGGTTTAGTGTTAGATGAGTTTCAATTACCAACGCGCCAAATGCCTGTGAACCTTGCGCCGCAAATACAGTTAACCGCGGGCCTCATAAAACATACTGATGTAACCCTGAGGGCTATACCTAAATTTAAAATCAATAACGATATTGGCAAAGTGAGCATGTTTGGTGTTGGGTTTAAGCACAACATTATGGAAGACTTTTTTGGCGGCGTTGGCGGCAAACTAATTCCGTTCGATTTAGCTATTGCAGCCGGTTATACCCGTTTAAATTATGAAAAGGCACTTGATGTACGCCCAAGTACCGGTCGTGTACCCGAAGCGGCCAGTGCTGGAAAAACTGATTTCAGCAATCAGCGCATTGAAGGCCATTTTAGTGGCTTCAACTTACAGGCTATTATTTCAAAAAAGTTCCTGGTGTTTACACCTTTTGCTGCGGTTGGTTTCAATACAGCTAAAACAGATGTAGGCTTGTTAGGCAACTACCCGGTAACAAGCGGCCTGGCCACCTATACCGTTTACACCGATCCTGTTACTATAAATAAAAACAGTGTAAGTAATTTTAAGCTTGATGCCGGTTTTCAGTTAGATCTTGCTTTCTTTAAGTTTTATGCTTCGGGCAGTTTAGGCCAATACAAATCGGTTACTGCTGGTATTGGTATAGGTATTTAAACAGTTTAATGGATATTGAAATTGAAATTTTTAGCCCCGTACAGCAATGGCACCACCCGCTATTTGCCAAAACGGGGCTTAATGTTTTTATTAAACGCGATGACCTGATCCACACGCTCATCTCGGGCAATAAGTGGCGCAAGCTCAAATATGTGCTACGTAAAGCCCGTTCTGCAAACAAAACCCATTTAGTTACCTTTGGTGGGGCTTACTCTAATCATTTGCTGGCTACAGCAGCGGCGGCAGCCAGGTTCGGCTTCCAATCAACAGGCATAGTACGTGGCGAAGAAGTACAAAACGACACCCTGTTTTTGTGCCGCTTGCATGGCATGAAAATTTTCTTTACAGACAGAGAAAGCTACCGTAATAAGCCAGCACTTTTTGAAAAACACTTTGGGGGCGATGATGAAGCCTTCTTTATTGACGAGGGTGGTGCTTCGGCAGAGGCTGTGCAAGGCTGCAGCGAGTTAGTAGCCGAGCTCCCTATGGTTTATGACCACGTATTTTGCGCCTGTGGCACGGGTACTACAGCAGCCGGCATTATTACCGGTTTAAATCAACATCAACTGCCAACTCAATTCCATGCTGTACCAGTATTTAAGAACGGTGATTTTATACGCCGGGAAATAGACCAGTATCTGAGTTTTGATGGTGGCTATGAGCTGCACACCAATTATCATTTCGGCGGGTACGCCAAAACTACTCCCTCTTTACTTCATTTCATACAACAATTTGTTGCTTCAACCGGCATACTGATAGAACCTGTTTATACCGGCAAAATGCTATATGCGATATTAGATATGGCTGCCCATAGCAAATTTTTACCTGGCAGCAATATATTAGCGGTACACAGCGGCGGCATATGGGGTTTGCTGGGCATGAAAGAAAAGTTTGATTTGAAAACCTTTTAATCAAGTTTCATATGCTTGTCAACACCTCGGTTCTCATTGCCTAAAATTTTCTTATCATATTATAATAACTTAATTATATTTCCGTTTCGTTTATATTAATTTAGAAATGCTGGACCTGTTTACTATTAAAATAACGAGTAGACGTGATTGTTGAAAAAATACAACCTCATAGTTAATATAATTAAAAAGATTCCATTCTTATACTTGCTCTCCACTTATGTTTAAGTGGTGATGATACTCGCTGTATTAACAGTTTCGTGTAATAATATTGCTACAGCTTATAATTATTACAACAAAATCGACTTTTTTCTATTACTAACATACTATTATTGCGCTTTAGCGTTTTATAGTCAATAAATAGTATTTGAGCTTAATACCTGACGGCTTAAATACTGTCATTAAAGTTATCACACTTTAACTGTTAAACAATTTAGGGATCTACTACTACTACTACTACCATTAAAATGAGCAAACAAACGGAGAAATTGAAAAAACAGCTTCTCGAAATTTCTGATGTAATTAATACATTTCAATCTGAAGCGGTACAAGTTAAAATTATAGACAGACTATTAGATACCATGATTGAATGGGATAACGGCGAAGAACCATTCAGCAAGAAATTACGCACTTACAATGAAGAAGGCGCGCAACAAAGAGATTCCAGCGGCCGTAAGCCGGGAGCGACAAAAGTTTTAAACCAGCTTTTACAAACAGACTTCTTTGATGAGCCGCATTCTATAGCCGATATTGCTACTTATTGTAAAGATCAGTACGATTCGGAATTTAAAACTTCTGAACTTTCGGGAATTCTATTAAAACTATCGAACGAAAGCAAATTACGCCGCGAACGCAGCGAAGAGAATAACCGCTTTGAATACGTAAGAGCATCTTAAGCTTAAGAGATAAGACACAAGAGCCAAGAAACAAGAGGTGTTAAGTATTAACTCCAGATTCTTGTTTCTTGGCTCTTATTTCTTGCTTCTATTCTTTCTTATCTCAAATCAAACAAACTTTCCACACCCAGTATTTTACGGGAAGTAAACCCTTCGGCAAATTTTGCCTGTATAGGCCTGCCAAACTCACGGTCGCGGGCTTCTACATTATTTATAAACTCGGGAGATGATATATAGGTTTGGGGTTCATCGGCCCAAGCCGGATTATGAAACTGCGAACCGTAAGCTAATACACTGGCAATTTTTGTGCCCCAATATTCACTGATGTCCACTAAAACATCGGGCTTTATATACATATCCTGTATAAAGTGCAGTAGCTGTTTCGGTCGCCATGCCTGTTGGGGCTGCCCATTATCAAACGTTTCTATTTTACGCAAACCAGCTAAAAAGCATGCTGTTTGAACCAGATCGCTTGCCCGGCCATGATCGGGGTGACGATCATAATAAGCGTTGGTAATCACAATTTCGGGCTGGTAGCGGCGTATCACCTCCACTACTTTAAGCTGATAATCTGGCGTATTCTGAAAAAAACCATCGGGTAAGCCTAAGTTATCACGAACCGCTAATCCTAATATCTTACTTGCGGCTTCAGCTTCGGCCATCCGTATTTCGGGTGTGCCACGAGTACCTAATTCGCCACGGGTTAAATCAACAATACCCGATTTTTTTCCCATAGCGTTATGCTTAAGAATTACCCCGGCACAGCCAAGTTCGGCATCATCGGGGTGAACGGGTAACACTAAAATATCGAGCTTGATCATGTGGTGGCGTAGGCTTCTTCTGCGGTGAGCAGTTCGGCAATCTTCTTTTTTATTTTTAACGAAGTAGGCTTGGTAAAGGGATAATAGAAATCTATTACATGGCCGTTACGGTCAACCAGGTACTTATGGAAATTCCATTTCGGGGCCGATTGTACACGTCCGTTTTCTTTTTTGCTTCCTAAAAAACGAAACAACGGATGTGCATCCTGCCCTTTTACATGCATTTTACCAAACACCGGGAAATGCGCACCAAAATTAATGCTGCAAAACTTACCGATGGAAGAATCGGTTAAAGGCTCCTGCCCGCCAAAATCGTTAGATGGGAAAGCCAGTATTTCAAAATCCTGCCCCCCAAACTCATGCCGTAAAGATTCCAGCTCTTTAAGCTGTGGTGTAAAGCCGCATTGCGAGGCTGTGTTTACAATTAATAAAACTTTGTTTTTATAATCGCTCAAGTTCACTTCTTCACCGTTCAGCTTTTGCACGCTAAACCGGTAAATACTTTGTTCGTCCATTTAATTATATCTGTTGGAATAATAGCCGGCCTGGCGTAGTATGGCTTCAATGTCACGCTCCTGATCAGGATCGTAAGTTTGTTTTAAATTGTGGCCAAATATACGCGCTACCGATTGAAACATAAAGGCATTAAAACCACCTTTTAATTGTTTTGCCAGTTCATAACTGGTAGTGCCCAGTTCGCGGTCAATTAGTTTGATCAGTATTTCGCCCTGGGTTATCGATAAATCTTTAATTTTAGAATTAAACAACTCTTTTACTTCGGTTTCACATGTTTTAATTAATTCTTTTTGTTTGCGCTTATCGCTGGTAACGGCCAAATCGCGCTGCAACTGCCGGTATTTATCACCTGCAACACGCGCGTAAGGCATCACTTTAAAAACGTTGTATTTTAATCGGTAAAAGGCTTTGCGGTCTGCATCGGTCTTAAAGATCCTTACGCCGGTAACGGGCACTTCATGCAACACTACCCAGGGTACTAATTCCCCATCAAGGTCGGTAAGGTAGGTTTGTATGGTATCATTTTTGCCCACCTTAGGCCGGGGCGGCTGGTTTTGAGACATGGCAGGCCCCATTACACAGCAAAACAATAGCATCAAACCAATATATTTCATATATTTACTAATACAAAATTAGTGCTAATTTTCAGTGTTTTAAAAATAACCTGCAATTAAATTATTTGTTGCAGAAAAATGATAGATAGATAACAAACGCTTAGTAATGAAAGATTTAGTGATTGATCTGGAAGCCGAAAAAGCGGAAATATTAAAAAGATACCGTGCTTTGCTACGTGCATCGAAGTCTACTTTGCAAAAAGGCGACAAAACGATGATTCGCAAGGCCTTTGATATTGCCCTGGAAAGCCATGCCGCCATGCGCCGCAAATCGGGCGAACCGTATATATACCATCCTATAGCGGTAGCGCAAATTGCTGCCGAAGAAATTGGCCTGGGCACCACCTCTATTGTATGCGCCTTGCTACACGATGTAGTTGAAGATACCGACATAACTTTAGAAGATATTGAACGCGAGTTTGGTAAAAAAGTAGCCAAAATTATTGATGGCCTAACCAAAATATCAGGCGTATTTGATACCAATAGTTCGCTGCAGGCTGAAAACTTCCGGAAGATGCTGCTTACCCTGGCGGATGATGTGAGGGTAATTTTGATTAAACTGGCCGACCGCCTGCACAACATGCGGACGATGGAGTTTATGCCGCGCGATAAGCAGCTTAAACTATCATCAGAAACCGTGTACCTATATGCCCCTTTGGCGCACAGGCTGGGTTTATATGCCATTAAGTCGGAACTGGAAGACTTGTCCATGAAATACATGGAGCGCGAAACTTACCAGTTCATCAAGAAAAAACTGAACGAGAAGAAAGCCGAACGCGAAAAATTTGTTCAGGATTTTATTGAACCGATAAAAAGCGTATTGGAAAGCCAGGGTTTACATGCCGATATATTTGGCCGCCCTAAATCCATCCATTCCATTTGGAATAAGATGAAGAAAAAGGCTATTCCGTTTGAGGAAGTGTATGACCTATTTGCCATCCGTATTATTTTGGATAGTGCAACGGATATGGAAAAGGCCGATTGCTGGAAGGCTTACTCTATTGTAACCGATTCGTACCGGCCTAATCCTGATAGGCTTCGCGATTGGGTATCATCGCCAAAAGCAAATGGCTATGAGTCTTTACACACTACCGTAATGGGTCCGCGCGGCCAATGGGTAGAAGTGCAGATCCGTACCAAGCGCATGAACGAAATTGCCGAAAAGGGTTTTGCCGCTCACTGGAAATACAAAGAATCTTCAAGCGATAGCGGTTTAGATCAGTGGATCCATAAAGTACGCGAACTGCTGCGTAACCCTGATAGCAACGCTCTCGACTTTTTGGATGATTTTAAAATGAACTTGTTTAGCGACGAGATCTTCATTTTTACGCCTAAAGGCGCTTTGATCCAATTACCGTCGACAGCTACCGCCCTGGATTTTGCTTTCGAGATTCACTCTGATGTAGGTGCCAGCTGTATAGGCGCTAAGGTGAACCACAAACTGGTTCCGCTTAACTACAACCTGCAAAACGGAGATCAGGTAGAAATTATAACTTCCAGCAAGCAAACACCGAAGGAAGACTGGCTGAACATTGTGGTGACAGCCAAAGCCAAAGCCAAGATCAAGTCGTCGTTAAAAGAAGAAAAACGTAAAATAGCTGAAGATGGCAAGGAGATTTTAGAGCGTAAGTTGAAGTCGCTCAAGATCACCTACAACTCCGATAACATCCACAAGCTATCTTATTATTTTAAGCTATCATCTACCCAAGATCTATTCTACAATGTAGCAAAGGGTATTATAGACCTTAAAGACTTGAAAGAGTACCAGGCGCTTGACCGTGTGGTGGAAAACAAGCCGCAGGATAAAATAGACCAGGAGCAGGTGCAAAGCCTGATGCGTAATGTAAAAGCTAAAGACAGTGATATACTGCTTATTGGCGAAGACATGCAAAAGATAGATTATAAGCTGGCATCCTGCTGTAATCCTATCCCTGGTGATGATGTATTCGGCTTTATTACGGTAAGTGAAGGCATTAAAGTGCATCGCACTAATTGCCCTAACGCTGCTAAACTAATGGCCAACTACGGCTATCGTATTTTAAAAGCCCGTTGGACCACCCAGCACGAACTGGCATTTTTAACCGGTTTGCGCATTACCGGTATTGACGATGTAGGTTTAATCAACAAGCTGACCACCGTTATATCGCACGATTTCAAGGTTAATATGCGCTCCATTACTGTTGATAGCGATAACGGTATTTTTGAGGGAACCATTATGGTTTACGTGAACGATACCCATCACCTGGACAACCTGATTAAGCATTTAAAGCAAATTAAAGGCGTAACCGGCGTAACCCGTTTCGATTCGGCTAATACTGCACCACCGTTTGAGAAAGCGTCGTAAAGAGAGTATAGAATACAGAATTAAGATTAAAGATTGTAAAGCTCCTATAAAGCTATTTTACATTCTTCTGTCTTGATTCTTGACTCTGTACTCTTTATTCTATTCTATAATATTTAACTTTGACGTACTAACGTTTTAATTATGCCTCTACAGGAAACCATTGATATGGTTAAAAAGATTTTCGAGGCCTATCTCGAAAATAAAAGTTTGCGTAAAACGCCTGAGCGCTTTGCCATTCTGGAAGAAATATACTCACGAAGTGATCACTTTGATGTGGAATCGTTATACATCCACATGAAGAATAAAAAGTACCGGGTGAGCCGAGCCACGGTATACAATACACTTGAACTACTTGTATCGTGCGATTTGGTAACCAAGCATCAGTTTGGTAAAAACATGGCCCAGTTCGAAAAATCATACGGTTATAAGCAGCACGATCATATTATTTGTATTGACTGCGGTAAAGTAGTAGAGTTTTGCGATCCGCGCATTCAGCAAATTCAAAGCATGATGGGCGACTTGCTAAAGTTTGAAATTAAGCACCACTCTTTAAATTTATATGGCAACTGCAGTAAGTTGAAAGAAGGTTTTTGCGATAGAAGGAACTAAACTGTTATAACCGATATTCTTTTTTCACTGCGAAGGATTATTGTTGATTAACATCTTTATAATCTTACTTTTGCAGCTTTGTTAAAGTAAGACATATATTAAAACATAAATATGTCATGCCGGATTTACTTCAGCATCCTATACATTTTTAAATGGGATGGCGAAGTAAATTCGGCATGACGTTTTCTAAAAAAAACTTAAATGGCTGTTGATGTTTTATTAGGCCTCCAATGGGGCGACGAAGGTAAAGGGAAAATTGTTGACGTATTAAGTGCAGGTTACGACCTGATTGCCCGTTTTCAAGGCGGCCCAAATGCGGGACACACTTTGGAGTTCGATGGTAAAAAATTCGTGCTTAATACCATACCTTCCGGTATATTTTTCAATAACACCATGAACCTGATTGGTAATGGTGTAGTAATTGACCCTATCACCTTGAAAAAGGAGTTGGATAAGCTGAAAGATGCCGGCCATGATCTGTTGGCTAAAAAGAATTTAATGATCGCTAAAAAAGCGCATTTAATTTTACCTACTCACCAATTGCTGGATGCCGCCAACGAGAAAAAAATGGGCGATGGCAAAATTGGTTCTACCTTAAAGGGTATTGGCCCAACTTATATGGATAAAACCGGACGTAACGGTTTACGTATAGGCGATATCACCCTGCCCGATTTTAAACAACGTTACGACAAACTGGTACACAAACATACCTCTATGCTGGAAGCATTGTATGGTGATGTGGTGGATTTTAGCGAACGCGAAGCAGCGTTTTTTGAGGCTTTAGAACTGCTTAAACAATTCCCGCTGGTTGATTCGGAGCACTTGGTGAACGATTACCTGAAACAAGGTAAAAAAGTTTTAGCCGAAGGTGCACAAGGTGCTCTGCTGGATATCGACTTTGGTTCATATCCATTTGTAACTTCCTCTAACACTACAACCGCCGGTGCTTGTACCGGTTTGGGTATAGCTCCAAACAAAATAGGTGAAGTTATAGGTATATTTAAAGCTTATTGCACCCGTGTAGGCGGTGGCCCTTTCCCTACCGAATTAGATAATGACTTGGGCGAAGAACTGCGCCAGTTAGGCCACGAGTTTGGTGCTACTACAGGTCGTCCGCGCCGTACCGGTTGGATTGATCTTCCTGCCTTAAAATATGCCATTATGCTTAACGGTGTTACCCAACTGGTAATGACCAAGGCCGATGTGTTAAGTGGGTTTGAAAAAATCTACGCTTGCACCCATTACAACTACCAGGGCGAGGTAATTGATTACATGCCGTATGATATTTGTACTATTAAGCCTGAACCTGTATTAAAAGAGATTGATGGCTGGCACGAAGACATTACCGGCATTACCGAATTAAACGAAATACCTGCCAAACTACAATCGTACATTGATTTCCTGGAAGCTGCTTTAGAAGTTCCGGTTAAATATTTATCGGTGGGTCCTGATAGGGTTCAAACTTTAGTTTTACACTAAGATACAATTAAGACGTCATTGCGAGGAACGAAGCAACCTCTGCGTAGAAAAGTGGTCCGCTACATTAATGTGCAGCGATTGCTTCGTTTCTCGCAATGACGATCAAATAACAAAAGGCCGGAACTCCGGCCTTTTGCTTTAAAGACTATTTTAGCCTTCAATGAAATTCCAGGCAGCAAACATTCAACTCTTTAAACAACAGGCATTGCAATGGGCTGCTACGTTTGAGGTATGCTGTTATTTGGATAGCAATCACTATACCGATGACTATTCCAAATTTGATGCGCTTTTGGCTGTTGGCGTCAAAGATGAGGTTACTGCACAAGCAGGAAAAAGCTTTGAAGCATTAGCTCAGTTCAGGCGAAAGCATACCGGTTGGATGACTGGCTTTTTTGGGTATGATCTCAAAAACGAAGTAGAGCAGCTAACTTCAAAAAACGCAGATGGCCTCTATTTTCCCGATCTTTATTTTTTTGCACCTCAATATTTGCTGATCATCAAAGGTAATGAGGTAGAAATCATAGCAGATAACGTGGAAGAAGTTTGGGATTTGATCAACCAGCAAGAAATTAATAAATCTAATCATCCCCCAAAACTGAACCTGCAAGCCCGCTTTAGCAAGCAGGAATACATAGATACATTTAATCAAATCAGGCAGCACATTATACGTGGAGACATTTACGTCACCAATTTTTGCCAGGAGTTTTATACTGAAGAAGCGGTAATTGATCCGCTCGTTGTATTTAACGAATTGAATGAATTATCCCCTACCCCGTTTGCCAGTTTTTTCAGATATTACAACCAATACATTATTTGCGCTTCGCCCGAAAGGTTTATGGCTAAGCAAGGAAATAAACTTATTTCCCAGCCAATAAAAGGCACTGCCAGGCGCGGGAAAACCGCCGAAGAAGACGAAGCAATCAAACTCGCACTTCGCAATAACATCAAAGAGCAGCAGGAAAACGTTATGATTGTGGACCTGGTAAGGAACGATCTCACCAAATCGGCCGAAGCTGGGAGTGTACGAACGGAGGAACTTTTTGGTATCTATAGTTTTAAACAAGTACACCAGATGATTTCCACGGTTACTTGTCAACTTCAGGAAGGTCTATCTTCCGTTGATGCAATCCGGAATACTTTCCCCATGGGTAGTATGACCGGAGCGCCTAAGCTAAGCGCCATGCAGTTGATGGAACAATATGAGCGCACTAAGCGGGGTGTTTATTCGGGCGCTTTGGGCTATTTTAGTCCAGACGGTGACTTCGATTTCAATGTAGTAATCCGTACCATTTTTTATAATGCAGCTAACCGGTACCTATCCTTTCAGGTGGGCAGTGCCATTACTTTTGATGCAGTAGCCGAACAGGAATATGCGGAGTGTTTATTAAAGGCGCAGGCTATTATGCAGGTACTGGGCGTTAAGCGTTAACGCCGTATAAACAATGTCATAAAGACACTTATCTTTTTAATAATGGTTGATCCAATCACTTTTCCAAGAAAAGACCTACCCATTTCCGATCCTATCGTCTTAATTTCTTAATAGAACCTTTACATTTTCCGAACTTCCAGTTTATTTAGAACTTCATTGGGTTACAAACTATAGCCATTTTTATTTTAACAGAGTTTTAATTGCCTAAAATGTTAAATAAACTTAGGCCGTTCTTAATATTCTTTCTACTTTTCGGGAGTTCTTGCGTACAAAGTATTTATTGAAAATTTTATCCTAACGTAGCTTATTAACTGGGTATAAAATCTTTATAATGCGTCGCTTAAGGTTACATATTTGCTAAAACCCTAACTAATTTAAATGGAAGATAATAAAGCCTCAACAGAACCCATTCCCGAGTCGCCTGCTGTTAAATTGATTGAGCAGGAAGAGGAAATTTTTCAACACGTTAACAACCCCGTATTGGGCCTGAAGCCCATTGTCAAAAAATATTTAGGTGCACCAAAATCTGTAGAACAAAAAGAAAATAAATTCTTTTTCAGCGATGGCGAAGCCACTGTAGAAGTAACCGTAGTTACCGACGAAATCATTAAAGTACGCATGGCCCCGCACGGCGTTTTTCTCGAAGAATTTTCGTACGCAGTACCTAAGTTAACAGCCAAGGTTTCCGTATTCCATTTGCATGACAATGCCGATGAGTATCGCATCTCTACCAATACGGTTAACTGCCATATTAATAAGACCAACTTTTTTGTATCCTTTTCCGATAGTCAGAACCATGTGACCAGTGCCGATGCCGTTCAAATGCATTGGGAAGAAAATGTACAATTTGGTGGTTACTATGTATTTGGCACTAAAGTTTGTCACTCGAAAGAAGCGTTTTTTGGTTTAGGCGATAAGCCTACCGACCTTAACCTGCGCGGCAAACGCTTTGTAAACTGGAACACCGATGCCTACTCCTTTGCCTGGAATCAGGATCCCATTTACCGAAGTATCCCGTTTTACATCAGCCTGAACGAAGGAATTTCGCACGGAATTTTCTTTGACAACACGTTTAAAGCCCACTTTGATTTTGGTGCCGAAGACCACGGCAAAACCAGTTTTTGGGCCGATGGCGGCGAACTGCAATACTATTACATACACGGCCCTAACATGATGGATGTGGTAAAACGCTACCATTTATTAACAGGCACGCACCCTATGCCGCCGCTTTGGGCGCTGGGCTACCACCAATGCCGCTGGAGCTACTACCCCGAATCGAAAGTAATGAAGGTGGCTAAAGGTTTCCGTGAAAACAAGATCCCGTGTGATGGGATCTACCTTGATATTGATTACATGGACGGTTACCGCTGCTTTACCTGGAACCGCAAGTATTTCCCCGATCCTAAAAAGATGATCAAGGAACTGGCTGCTGATGGTTTTAAAACGGTGGTGATTATTGACCCGGGCATTAGGGTGGATGATAACTATTCGGTATTTAAAGAAGGTAAAGCCAAGCGTTATTTTTGCCGTAGAAGTGATGATTACTTTATGGAAGGTCACGTTTGGCCGGGCCGTTGCCAGTTCCCAGATTTCACCAACCCCGAAGTACGCGAGTGGTGGGGAACTTTGTTCGATGAGCTGGTACAGATAGGCGTAGCCGGTGTATGGAACGATATGAACGAGCCGGCCGTATTTGGCGCAGGCACTTTCCCCGATGATGTTCGCCACCAGTATGATGGTTACCGCGGTTCGCACCGCAAGGCACATAACATATACGGCATGCAAATGGTACGCGCCACGTACGAGGGTATGCGCAAACTTATGAAAAATAAGCGTCCGTTCACCATTACCCGTGCGGGCTATTCGGGCGTGCAACGCTTTACCTCGGTATGGACGGGCGATAACGTGGCTTCGTGGGAACACCTGCGTTTAGGGAACGTACAATGCCAGCGCTTATCCATGTCGGGCATACCGTTTTGCGGTACCGATATTGGCGGCTTCAGTGGCGAGCCAGATGGCGAATTATTTACCCGCTGGATTCAGATGGGTACCTTCTCTCCTTTCATGCGTGCCCACTCGGCCGGTGATACCAAGGAGCGCGAGCCCTGGAGTTTCGGCGAGCCTTTCACTGCCATCAATCGCAAGTTTATTGAACTACGTTATAAACTTATCCCTTACCTATACTCTACCTTTTGGGAGCATCACCGTTATGGTTTCCCTATACTGCGCCCGGTGGTAATGCAGGAGCAGGATGAGATTAACAACCAGGCCCGCCAGGACGAATTTACCTATGGTGATAAAATATTGGTTTGCCCGGTAATGGAGCCAGGCCAAACAAGCCGTTTGGTTTATCTTCCTAAAGGCAATTGGTATTACTACTGGGACAATGAAATGGTGGAAGGCGGCCGCGAAGTGGAAGTTGCTACACCATTAGAATACATCCCACTGTTTGTGAAAGCAGGCTCGGTTATACCCGAATACCCGGTAATGCAGTATGTAGGCGAAAAAGAAATTGAAGAAGTGCAGTTGAACGTTTACTACAGCGATGCCCCTGCCAATTCTTTCTTCTTTGAAGATTACGGTGAAACGTTTGCTTACGAGCAGGATATTTATTCGGAAAAGAAATTTATAGTGAGTGGCAAGGGTACATCCATGACCATACTGCAAAGCATGGAAGGCTTATACACGCCACGTTATGATAATTATGCTTTTAACATAGCCGGTCTGCCATTTAAACCCATTAAGATCATTGCCGATGGTAAAGAAGTAACTGAATTTACCTACACCGAGCAAAATATATTGGAGTTTAAATTCACCAAAACCTTTAAACATATAGAGGTAATGTAATAATTTTATTATCGTCCCCATTATATCCAAAGGTGTTTCTAAACGAAGCACCTTTTTTATTTGCAACAAATTTTATTACGCGTCCACCATCTAATTAAAAAAATATAATAATTAATTATTGTTTTACAATAATTAATAGCACTTTTGCAGATATTAATTATCAACAATATGAATAATGTTAAATTGCTTTCAAAAATTTTGCTGGTCATATCCCGGCTGTTGTCCTTATTATATTTCCTAATATTTACGTATGCCTTAATTACCTTGGTCGGCAGGTCGGGGGCATTAAACATCAGCAAAGACGGGAAATTTTTCGAAATACTTATTCCGTTAACCCGTATCCCTTTTTTACTGGGCTTTTATAATCAGCAATACATTTGGCTTGAGTTTTTGCCCATCTTTCTCTTATACGCTTTATTCTTTTTGCTTTTAAGCTACATTTTCTACGTTTTTGCACAGGATAAATTATTCACCTATAAAGGGTATAATTATCTCCGGATATTTTACGTGGCCAACTTTACGGTTCCATTATTTATGCTGTTGCTAACTGAATTTCTAGCAGAAGCCAGCTTTGACTCATGGGCGTTGGTTGGCATGCACATCCTCCTCGGAATCTTTATATATTTTATGGCCGCAATTTTTAATCAGGGATTAAAACTTCAAAACGAACAAGATCTAATCATTTAATTATGCCAATTGTTGTAAATGTTGATGTGATGCTTGCCCGGCGTAAAATGCAGAGTAAAGATCTTGCCGAAAAGCTTGATATTACCCCTGCCAACCTTTCTATACTTAAAACCGGTAAAGCAAAAGGCATCAGGTTCGATACCTTAGATGCAATATGTAAAATACTGGACTGCCAACCCGGCGATGTATTAGAATATATACCCAGTTAAGCTAATGATATTGAGCTAATAAATCTTCAAAAACAAAATAATATGAAATCACGACTGCTTATGGTCCTGGTGCTAATTGCGCTGGGTAGCCCTTCTATTGCCCAAAATAAAGCAAAAAAAATTGATAGTTTACTTAATTCACTTTACGTTAAAGGTAAACTGAACGGCAATGTTTTAGTTGCCAAAAAAGGTAAAATTATCTATCTCAAAAGTTTTGGTTTAGCCAACGAGGTTACCAAAGAAAAGGTAACTGCCAAGTCTATATTTGAACTGGCCTCATGCTCCAAGCAATTTACGGCTATGGCCATAATGATATTAAAAGAACAAGGAAAGTTAAAGCTGGACGATCAAATTGGTCAGTACCTGCCCGAATTATCATTTTATAGCGGTGTAAGTATTAGGAATTTGCTTAACCACACGACAGGTTTACCCGACTACCTGTCAATAATGGATACGGTGTTTGATAAAAGTAAAATTGCCACCAACAAAGACATTATTTCCATTTTCGCACGTTTACGGCCTGCACTCGATTTTGAACCTAACACCCAGTTTAAATACAGTAATACCGGTTACGCTTTGTTGGCTTCAATTATTGAAAAAGCATCGGGAACCACATATGCCGATTTTTTGAAGAAGAACATCTTTGAACCACTGCATATGAAAAGCACTTTCGTGTATAACCGGCGTTTACATCCTCAAAAGGTAGATCATTATGCTTTTGGTTATATCTATTCCAAAAATTTACAGAAGTACATTTTGCCCGATTCTATTGTAAAAGCAAAAGTGGTGTACTGGTTGGATGGTGTTGTGGGTGATGGAACCGTCAATTCCACTGTAAACGACCTTTTAAAATGGGATAGAGCACTTTACACCAACAAGCTGGTGACTAAACAAAGCTTGAACTTAATATTTTCCCCGGCCGTGCTCAACGATAAATCCTTCACGAAATATGGCTTCGGGTGGAAACTGGAACAGCATGCCGATTATGGTAAAATTACAAGGCATAGCGGAGGGTGGCCGGGATATAAAACTGATATAGAAAGGCACGTTGATAATGACTTCACCATTATTGTACTGCAAAACCATTACGATGCTTTGGAACCTACTAAGGCTATCCGTAACATTTTGTACGATCAGGCCATTGTACCGATACAGTAATTAATTTTCAGGCAGTCGGGTTAACAATTTTCATGGAGGATGGAAAAAAAATTGAAGTGACTATGATGTTATCCAACAGTCCTTAACGAGTTAAAAGTGGCTCATGAGCATCTAAACATCAATTATTGTAGATTTGTTGTGTTTTTCAAAAGGGCAAACGTGTAAATATATAAATTTAATTCAAAAAAGATGTAACGTTTTGTATTTGATGTCGTCTTATGGATATATAACAAAATAACATATATCAAATTACTGATAATCAAAACTTTATAATCATGAAAACTCAATTTTTAACCCTTATCACTTTAGTAGCTTTAGTAATATCAACCAGCAATATAGCATCTGCAAATACTAATACAGAAGACAAAAACGCTATAGTATTAAACGAAGCGGCCAACTTCAGCAAAATAGAAGTTCGTGGTAACGTGGAAGTGTTTATATCCGACGGTGCTACCGACCAGGTAAAAGTTTACAATAAATACTATAGCGAAAGTGCCATGGTGCAAAACCGTAACGGCGTACTACGTATTGCTTCTTATAAAAATGAAAAATTGGTGGTTTGGATAACCGTAAGCGACCTGCGCTCATTAACCGCTTATGATAACGCCGAAATTAAAACTTTTGGCAAGCTATCGGCCATTAACCTGGATGTAAATCTTTACAACAATGCTACCGCTAAATTAGATGTAAACATGTTTACCGCAAACATCAATGTGAACGACCGCGCCAAAGCAGACATTAAAGGTGATATACAAGAATGCTACTTAACTCACGACCGTTCGGCTACTGTAAACAGTGTTGCCTTAAATACCAGCAAAATGGTGTTAAACAATGTAGCAAACGTAGCACCTAAAGGCCAGCAAATAGCCGGCATTTAATCCGCACTTTTAAAAGTTCTATATATATTTCTGAAAAGCTATCCTTGGTGGGATGGCTTTTTTTATTTTTGATGTAACTTAAACTGCAAAACTGTAGTCACATCACCAAAAGTACATCATGAAAAAGCACATCTCTTTCCTCGCCATTATAGTAGCCGGTATCAGCCTTTCTATATTATCATCATGTCACATTGGTTGCATTAAAGGGTCGGGTAATAAGGTGACCGAAAGCCGGAAGATCACAAACTTCAGCAAGATTGATATTTCGGGTGAATTTAAGATTAACATTAAACAGGATAGTTCCTTATCGTTAACCGTAATGGCCGACGACAACATGATGAAGTATGTGCGCACACAGGTGAACGGCAGTAAGCTGCGCATTTATACCCGTAAAAACTTTTGCAGCGAAGGGCCTATCATTGTAAATGTAGGCATTAAATACCTGGAGGCTATTGAAGCATCGGGGGCAGTTGAAATAGCATCAGAAGGCCGTGTGAATTTAAAAAACCTCGATCTTCATTTTTCGGGTGTCAGCAAAATTGATATGGATCTGAGCGCGGCCGATGTTAAAACTGAAGCCAGCGGCGCAACAGAAATTTTCTTAAAAGGTCAGGCTGCCTCACATAACGTAAAGGTATCGGGCGTGGGCAAATTACACGCGCTCGATTTTGTGGTAGGCACTTACGATATTAAATCGTCGGGCTCATCTAACTGCCAAATCAACTTGTTAAAAAGCTTGATTACCCATACCAGCGGTTCTGCCAATATTGAGTACCGTGGTAATCCATCTAAAGTAGAAGAAAATAAATCGGGAGCCTCTTCATTAACTAAGGTACAGTAACCTCACCCCGGCCCTCTCCAAAGGAGAGGGAGATGAAGACGTTTGTTTTAAAGTCCTCTCCTACACAGAGGATATAGTTGAGGTTACATAGGCGGATTTGGCGGCGGTGGATTTGGAATAGGGTTAGGCCTTGTATTAGGCACCGGAGATGGCGTAAGTTTTACACCCGGCGATATACCGCTCGAATCGGTATTTACGGTATTGGCCGGCACTGCACTGTTTTTGGGTATGGTTCCCGAATGGCTTGTTTTACACCCATCAGATGCTGATACAGTAATTACAGCGGCTAAGCAAAACCACAAGGCATTTTTTTTCATATTGTTATAGTATATGAGGTTAACACTAAAACCACATTTAAGTTTAACAGCTTATAAAATGTTATCATTCTAATAGACCCGAGCTTTAGCATCCGTTGACTTCATTGTAGTTCACCATTTTCATCCGGGAATAACAGGGTTTCGAAAATCTTCCGTCAACAGCTCATATATAGTGGCCTTGTAATTACAAGAGCCAGCCTCAACAGTCACACCAGTTGGCGATTATGTAATTCAAATAAAAAAATAATTACTTACCTTTGCGCTCCAAATCCGCAACCGGCAGCAGCCGGCAAATGCCGGTTTGGTAAATACAATTATCAAGGTATAAATCATGAATATATCACAGGAAAAGAAGGATAACCTGAATACGGTTATTAAGATCAACATCAGCACCGAAGATTATAAGGAGCGTGTAGAAAAGGCAATGAAAGACCAGGCTAAAAAAGCCGCCATCCCGGGTTTTCGTAAGGGTATGGTTCCGGTTTCGCATATTAAACGCATGTATGGCAAAAACATACTGGTTGAAGAGATCAACACCCTGTTATCAGATACGCTTAACAATTATTTGAACGAGCAGCAATTAGAGGTATTAGGTCAGCCTTTACCAAAAGTTGATGAAAACACTAACTACAACTGGGATTTCAACGACAATTTTGAATTCAAATATGATGTAGGTCTGGCTCCGGAATTCAACGTTGATTTTTCAGCCGAAGATACCCTGCCTGTTTATAAAATTACGGTAGATGACGAAACGTTAGACTCACGTATAAAAAACCTGCGTAAGAGCTATGGTAAAATGACAAACCCTGACGTATCGGCAGATGATGACGTACTGTATGCAGAATTAAAGCAACTTTCTCCGGATGGTTCTGTTTTTGAAGACGGTATAAGCAACATTACCTCTGTACGTTTAGATCAAATTAAGAACGATGCTGTTAAAGCAACCTTAATTGGTTTGAAGAAAGATGATGTTGTTGAAATAGACCTTCAGGAAGCTTTTGATAATGATGCTGCTAAAGTTGCAGGCTTGTTAAAAATTGAAGAAACTGAAGCTGCTGATTTAAAATCTAAATTTCAATTAACGGTAAAAAATGTGAACCGTTTAGAGGAAAGCGATTTAGATCAGACGTTCTTTGACAAAATATTTGAAGAAGGTACGGTAACTACTGAGGAAGAGTTCCGTGCTAAAATTACCCAGGAACTGGAAAGCATGATGGTTCAGGACGCAGACAATAAGCTGCAGGCCGAAATGTACACCTACGTGCTTAACAAGATCAACTTTGAACTGCCCGACGAATTTTTGAAACGCTGGTTAAAAACCACTAATGAAAAATTGAGCGACGAAGAATTAGCTGGTGGTTACGATGATTTTGCTAAGAACCTGAAATGGACCTTAATTGGTAACAAAATCGTTCGCGATAACGACATCAAAGTTGAATACAACGATGTATTGGATTTAGCCAAACAACGTATTGATGCCCAGTTCAGAATGTACAGCCCGCAGCCTATAAGCGAAGAGCAGTTAGGTCAGTACGCAGTACAATTTTTACAGGATAAAGAAAACGCTAACCGTATTTTTGAAGAAGCAAAATCTTTAAAAGTATTTCAGCACCTTAAAGGTATTGTAACCCTTAACGAACAGGAGATCACATTTAATGAGTTCAGCAAATTAACTCAGGCATAAGCTGACCACATATTATAATAGGAAAGCAACCTCATAACGGGGTTGCTTTTTTTTATGCAAACTTACTTTATGAGTAATTGTTAGGGCTTTGGTTTTTCGAAGTTGAATACATAGCTAAAAACGTCTGTCATTTTGAGTGATAACGAGAAATCTTGTTCAAATGATAATTCGCAACATTGCTAATTGAACAAGATCTCTCACTATCGTTTGAGATGACAACCAAGCATTTCCTTTCTAAACAGCATTTGTAGTTTGAAGGTGATATTTTTATATTTAACTACACTTAACGGGTATAAAGTTCAACTAAAAACTATATTTACCGCATGCGCCGGATTGCGCACACTTACATTAAAACATCATAACATACAATGAACATTGATAAAAACGAATTCCGTAAATACGCGGTAAAGCACCACCGTATCAACAGCATTTTTGTTGATAAATATATTTCGAGCGTAGAGCATAAACAAATGCCTACCGCTATTGCCCACCCGGTTGATATGACGCCTTACATTATTGAAGAGCGTCAGTTGAACGTAGCGCAAATGGACGTTTTCTCGCGTTTAATGATGGACCGTATCATTTTTTTAGGTGACGCCATTTACGAGAACATTGCCAACATTATTCAAGCTCAGCTGTTGTTCTTACAATCGGCCGATGCTAAGCGCGATATCCAGATCTATATCAACTCTCCTGGTGGTTCGGTTTATGCCGGTTTAGGTATTTACGATACCATGCAGTACATCTCAAACGATGTGGCAACTATTTGTACCGGTATGGCTGCTTCAATGGCTGCAGTATTATTGTGTGCCGGTTCAGAAGGCAAACGTTCGGCCCTGCCACACTCACGTGTAATGATCCACCAGCCATTAGGTGGCGCGCAAGGTCAGGCTTCAGATATCGAGATCACCGCACGCGAAATACAAAAGCTGAAAGTGGAGTTGTACGAAATTATAGCTAAGCACAGTGGTGCACCTTATCAAAAAGTTTGGGACGCATCAGACCGTGATCATTGGATGATAGCTCAGGAAGCTAAAGAATTTGGCATGGTTGATGAGGTATTAGGTCGCAACAGCGATAAATAATTGCCGCTAAAACATTAAACCGGTTTATTTAAAGTTTAGGCTTTAAATAAACCGGTATTTATATTACATTTAATTATCAAAATCTAAATCAGATGAATAAGAACAGCAAGGAAATCAGGTGTTCGTTTTGTGGAGCCGGAAAACAGGATTCCCTTATGCTGATAGCCGGCTTGGATGCCCATATTTGCGATAAATGTGTGAACCAGGCCAACGAGATCTTAGCCGAAGAACTTAAGGTTCGTAAGGTTAAGTCTTCCCCATCTGCACCTACTGTGCTTAAACCATCTGAAATTAAAGCCCACCTGGATCAGTATGTGATCGGCCAGGACGATGCCAAAAAGGTATTGGCCGTGGCGGTTTATAACCATTACAAGCGTTTGAACCAGCGTGTGGACAAAGATGAGGTAGAAATTGAAAAGTCGAACATTATGATGGTTGGCGAAACCGGTACGGGTAAAACCTTACTGGCTAAAACCATTGCCAAAATACTAAACGTACCTTTTTGTATCTCTGATGCTACAGTATTAACCGAAGCCGGTTATGTGGGTGAGGATGTAGAAAGTATCTTAACACGTTTATTACAAGCTGCCGATTATGATGTGGCCGCTGCCGAAAAGGGTATCGTTTACATTGATGAGGTAGATAAAATTGCTCGCAAGAGCGATAACGCTTCTATCACGCGCGATGTATCGGGCGAAGGTGTACAACAGGCTTTGTTAAAAATACTGGAAGGCACCATGGTGAACGTACCACCTCAAGGTGGCCGTAAACACCCCGATCAAAAAATGATTTCGGTAAACACCAGCAACATCCTGTTTATTTGCGGAGGTGCTTTCGACGGTATCGACCGTAAAATTGCTAACCGTTTACGTACTCAAACAGTAGGTTACCGGTTAAAGCATGAAGACAATGACATTGACACTAAAAACTTGTACAAGTACATTACACCGCAAGATTTAAAGTCGTTCGGGTTAATTCCGGAGTTAATTGGACGCTTGCCGGTATTAACACACCTTAATCCTTTGGATAGAGAGGCGTTGTACAATATTTTAACCCAGCCAAAAAACTCGCTGTTAAAGCAATACAAAAAGTTATTTGAGTACGAAGGTGTAAAATTGGAGTTTGACAAGGATGTACTCGATTTTATAGTTGATAAAGCTATGGAATTTAAATTAGGTGCCCGTGGTTTACGTTCCATATGCGAAGCCATTATGATTGATGCCATGTTCGAATTCCCTTCAAAAAAGGACGTAAAACGTTTAAATGTCAATTTAGACTACGCTTTAGAGCAATTCGAAAAATCAGATTTGAAAAAACTAAAGGTAGCATAGTACAAGTTAACGCTTTATTGCGTACATTTGTCAAATCTCATATACAAAACACAAACCCTGGTGAAACACCGGGGTTTGTCGTATCTACAGATTTTTGCAGGACCAATGTCCGCTAAATGAATTACGAAATAAGCTTTTTTTGGCTTAATTATTATCGTAATCTACATATTATAACAACGCTCAGCTAACAGTGATGTCTTAAAATTGTCCGGTAAAACCCGGCAGTTTTGTGGTACACCTAAACTTAGCTTTAACACTTAAACAAAAAGGAAAAACATATGAATGAAGAAATGGATGTAAACAAGGATGCTGCTATAGTAGAGCAATCCAAAAAAGTAAAAGAGGTTCAATCAGCTGTTAAAAGCGGGTTAAAAACCAAAGAATCAATTGTAGAGAACTGGCTGCCACGTTATACGGGCCGTACGCTGAAAGATTTTGGGGGATACATTATCCTGACCAATTTCTCTAAGTACTTAACGCTATTTTCTCAATGGAACGATGATGCACCTATTATGGGTTTAGATAAACCTATGCAAAGTGTATCGGCCAATGGCATTACCATGATCAACTTTGGTATGGGTAGTTCGGTTGCGGCTACGGTAATGGATCTATTGACTGCCATACACCCTAAAGCGGTTATTTTTTTAGGTAAGTGTGGTGGCTTGAAAAAGAAAAACAATGTAGGCGACCTGATCCTGCCAATTGCGGCCATCCGTGGCGAAGGTACATCAAACGATTATTTGCCTGCCGAAGTGCCTGCCCTACCATCGTTTGCGCTGCAAAAAGCCATCTCAACCACCATACGCGATATGGGCAAAGATTATTGGACAGGTACCTGCTACACCACCAACCGCCGCGTTTGGGAACACGATAAGGAATTTAAAAAATACCTGAAAACCTTGCGTGCTATGGCCATTGATATGTAAACAGCGACTATATTTACTACAGGCTTCGCCAATAAAATACCTACGGGGGCATTGTTGCTGGTATCTGATCAGCCTATGATTCCGGAAGGTGTTAAAACTGCTGAAAGCGACTCAAAAGTAACTGAGCAGTATGTAGAAACGCACCTTAAAGTAGGTATCGAATCGTTAAAGCAACTGATTAATAACGGCTTAACGGTTAAGCACCTGAAATTTTAAACTTCAATTCACCTCTCTTGAGAGGGACAGGAGTATATTATAGAACAATATATCTCTATGTTGTCATCTCGAACGATAATGCGAGGTCTTGTTCAATTGCCCGGCGTGCCTGTCGGCTAAACAAGATTTCCCGTTATCACTCGAAATGACATTTTTATTTTCAGCCGTTTCTATTAATGCTCATAAAAGATGCAGCAGTATAGCTCCGCTTAATAACTAAAACTCCAGTATAACCCCACCCACAGATGGTAATGTTATAGGCAACCCAGCCTTTATATTTGGTGTTATAAATACCGCACCGCTTAATAGATCAACAAAGCTCACCTCACCGCTTAGATTAAATTTAGCTAATAAATCATCGGGCAGTTTCAACACCATAGGTTGGTTTTGCCTGTTGAAGTTTACAGCCACTAACACACGCTGCTCATTGGTATAACGCAAGTAGATGTACAAACCTTCGTTAAAGCCCTGGCTATGCTGGTTAGCCATCATCAATTCGTAAAAATCACCTTCGGCAATGGCAGCGTTTTTACGCGATACGTTGAGCAAACGACTATAAAAGAAGCGTAATACTTGCTGGCTTTCGCTAAGTTGCCCACCATCATAGGCACCGCCATTCAGCCATTTCTGATGTTCGGGAACACCATAGTAATCAAATATAGTGGTACGGCCATCGGCACCGCTAAAGCCTTCGGCCGCAATGGCAGGCTCCCCTACCTCCTGCCCAAAATAAACCATTACCGGTCCGCTTGCCAGGGTTGCCGTAACTATCATACCCGGCACGGCCAGCCAGGCATCACCCGCAAAATATTCAGAAGCTATACGCTGCTCATCGTGGTTTTCCATAAAGCGCAGCATTCGCTCGTCAAATCCCTTACAGTCGTGGTTCCAAACTCGGTTTATTTCCCAGGTGCTGGCACCGGGTTCATTACGGGTAAGGCGTTTAATGGCATCATACAGGCCAACCTTATCGTACAAATAATCAAAATAACCCTTAAATAAATAATTACTGTACTCAGCAGTTTGATATGCTTCACCAATAAAAATAAGATCAGGATAGCGTTGTTTGATCTTTGGGATTAGCCAGGCCCAAAACTCAGATGGCACATACTCCACCATATCGCACCGGAAACCATCTACACCCTTATTAGCCCAATAGCACAATATGTCCAGCATCTTTTGCCAAACCGGCGGTATAGGATCAAAGTGCATTTCATAGCCACGGCTATAATTTATCCCGTAATTCAGCTTAATAGTTTCAAACCAGTTGTTAATGCTTGGGCTTGCCGTAAATACATCATCACCCGTACCCTTTGCAGGACTCTCCACGTAAGATGTACCTTTCAATTCTCCAACAAAGTTTTCACCACCGGGCACATAACCCTGCGGCACTACAAAATCATGACCAGGGATATAGTAAAAGTCATTATTAGCATTAAAAGCTTGCGTTACGTCATCGTCCTCACCAAAATCGCGTATACCATCTGGCTTTGCGTCTGAATTATAGGTACGCGCAACATGGTTAGGCACAAAATCGATGATCACTTTCAGGCCTTCCTGCTGTGTACGTAGTATAAGTGCTTCAAATTCCGCCATGCGGTTAGGCACATCAACTGCCAGGTTGGGGTCTACATCGTAATAGTCTTTAATGGCATAAGGCGAACCAGCACGTCCTTTAACCACCACAGGCGCATCGGGCTTAATGCCCTGTGCAGAATAATTGGTCATGGTGGCATGTTCAATTACGCCGGTGTACCAAATATGGGTAAAACCCATGGCCTTAATTTCGGTGATGGCTTTATCGGTAATGTCATTAAACTTACCGCTGCCGTTCTCCTCAATTGCGCCATAAAATTTATTGGTGGTATTGGTGTTACCAAACAAGCGCGGCAACAGCTGGTATATAACAAGTTTATGGTTTGATGCAGACATAGTGTTCTACCGGCAATAATAACCGTTTTTAGGCAAACCACCGTTTTAAGTTTCAGTTTTGGGGTTGCGCTAACAACTGCCTGTATAATTAAACAACAAACATTGTAACTTGCACTAAATGCGCTTAGCAAAAACAAATATTATAAAATGGGCCTTGTATAACGTTGGCCAGCCTGCTTCGGTTAATTATACAGTTACTTTTGTTAAACCTTACATGAAAATATTTAAAGCACTGCTTTCCATAACCCTTACGCTGGTGCTGTTATGGGCCTTACAATCACAATTTGGGCCTGTGCCGCCAATAGGTAAGTTTTTAAATCCCGGCACCGGCTTTTGGCAAAATGCCGAAAGCAAACGTTTGAAAGTTCAGCAAGAACTTAAACTGGATGGCCTGCAAGACCGGGTTATTATTAAATACGACGACAACCATATCCCCCATATTTTTGCCAATAACGAACACGATTTATATTACGCCCAGGGTTACGTTACTGCTACCGACAGGCTTTGGCAAATGGATATACAAACCCGCAGCGCCGCTGGCAGGCTGGCCGAAGTGGTTGGTCCGCAGGTATTGGAGGTTGACCGGTATCACCGCCGGATGGGCATGGTTTACGGTGCCGAAAATACCTTACGCGGCATGATGAAAGACCCGCAAATTCGTGTGGCAGTTCAGGCTTATACCGATGGCATTAACCAGTATATTAAAAACCTCGACGTCCGCAGTTACCCAATTGAATATAAGCTTTTGAACTACAAACCGGAACTTTGGAAGCCTTTGAACTGTGCTTTGCTACTGAAATTAATGTCGGAAACATTGGCAGGCGGATCGGACGATATGGAAATGACCGCTACGCTCAACAAGTTTGGAGCCGCCGTAACCAACGAACTTTTCCCCGATCAACCTTTTCAAAAAGAACCTATTATACCGGCCGGTACCCCATGGAATTTTAAACCGCTACCCATTCCAAAAGCATCATCCACCTTTAAAGCTCAAATGATGGGGAGCAACAAACCAGCCTCTAAAGTGGAAGGTATAGGCAGTAATAACTGGGCTGTATCGGGCAACAAAACCGCTTCGGGTTACCCAATTTTAGCCAACGACCCGCATTTGCACTTAACGTTTCCATCCATTTGGTACCAGGTACAGCTTACCGCGCCGGGCATAAACGTTTATGGCGTATCGTTACCAGGTTCTCCTAACGTCATCATAGGCTATAACCAAAACATTAGCTGGGGAGTTACCAACGTAGATGCCGATGTGCTGGACTGGTACAGCATTAAGTTTAAGGATGCCACTAAAAACGAGTACTGGCACAACAACCGTTGGAACAAAACCACCCGCCGTACAGAGGTAATTAAAGTAAAAGGACAGCCCGATGTTACCGAGCAGGTGATCTATACACACATTGGTCCGGTGGTTTATGAAGACAGCACCAAAAAAGTAAGAAACTACCCTGCGTTTGCACCTGTCGGCACCGCCCTGCGCTGGATTGCCCATGATGAATCGGATGATTTGAAAACCTTTTACCTGCTTAACCGCAGTAAAAATTACGATGATTACCGCAAGGCCTTAACTTACTATACCGCACCGGCGCAAAATTTCATTTTTGCCAGTGTGCAAAAAGATATTGCCATTACGCCTAACGGTAAAATGCCATTGAAATATAAAGATCAGGGCAAATTTATTTTAGATGGTACCGACCCGGCTAACGAATGGCAAGGCTGGATTCCTGCCGATCAAAATCCTACGGTTAAGAACCCGCCCCGCGGTTACGTAAGCTCGGCCAACCAGGAAAGTACCGACAACACTTACCCCTATTACATTAACTGGCAGTTTGGTCCCTACCAACGTGGTGCTCGGATTAATACCCGCTTAGCCGCCATGATCAAAATTACCGTTGATAGCATGCGCCTGTTACAAACCGATAATTACAGCATTACCGCACGCGACCTGCTGCCTACCCTGTTGAAATATGTTGATATAAGCAAACTAGATGAAAACCAAATTGCTGCACTGAAACAGTTGAAAAAATGGAACTTACGTTATGATGCCAATTCGGTAGGTGCAACGCTGTTTGCCGGTTGGTGGCAAAAAATTTATGATACCACATGGAAAGATGAATTTGGCAACCCCGGCAGTTTACGCTGGCCATCGCGCGATAAAACAATTCAGCTTATTTTACAGCAACCTAATTCCAAGTGGTTCGATATTAAAAGAACATCATCCGTAGAAAACTGCGCCGATATTGTGACCAGCTCTTTTGCCGTAGCAGTTGATGAGCTAACAGATAAATACGGCAAACCGGGCCAAGCCTGGGAATGGGGTACCACTCAGCCCACCGAAATTGAGCACCTGGCCAGCATTGCGGGCTTTGGTTCGGGCAAGTTTGCTTCGGGCGGCTCGGGTGGGGTTATTAACGCCATATCGGGCGGTAACGGGCCTTCGTGGCGTATGGTGGTGGAGATGGGTCCGCAGGTGAAAGGTTACGGCGTTTACCCTGGCGGACAATCGGGTAACCCGGGCAGTTTTTACTACACCGACATGCTGCAAACCTGGAAAGACGGTAAGCTGAACGAATTGCTCTTTTTACAATCAGCCGGCGAAAGTTCGGGCCGGATAAAAAGTAGTTTAACGTTAAAGAATAAATAACTGTCTGAACCGGGATTTATGGAATTAAAGAATTTTCAGAATCGATTTTATAATTATCCAATTCAATCATTAACTAAATTCGACACGAAACATTCGAGTTTCGAAATCAAAATATCATGCTTTTCTTAATCATTTTCATTGCCACATTAGCTACCAGTTACGTACTGCCCTGGTGGGCTATGGCCATTATCGCATTTGGGGCATCTTTATATGCAGGCACCCGCACTACCAATACGTTTTGGTCGGCATTTGCAGCTGTTTTTATAGTTTATGTAATTATAGCCTTGCTGAAAAGTGTTCCTAATGATCACTTGTTGGCTGGTAGAGTGGCTGCGTTATTCCATTTACCCAACTGGATTTTTCTGCTGGCAATTACTGCAACCATTGGTGGTTTGGTTGGCGGAGCATCAGCGCTATCGGGTTTGTATGTAAGGCGGGTGTTTGTAAATGATGAAGCACAAAAAAAGGCATCCTAAATTAAGATGCCTTTAAAATTAAATAATTACCGTTTACAAACCTTTCAACGCAGCTTTTAAAGCCACAACAGGTGTTGAGGTACTTTTTCCGGTTTCAAATATTTGTTGTGAGGTAGTACCCGCTCCGTAAAAGGTAGCGTTGGCCGATTTATCGATAGACAAGTTCGAACCGTTGATGCTAATACCGGCAAACAAGCCACGGCTACGGGAGTAAGAATATACTTCTGCTTCCAGCGTATGGTCGGTGCTGGCTGTTGAGCTGCGACCAACCGGACCAGCAGCGGCAGATATATCGCCGCCAATAGTAAAATCACCATTTTTCACTTTGGTTAGCACGCCTTTATGTTTGAATACCAGCACTAAATCAACCGATTGCACACCGATCTGGAAACCGAAGCTACCGCCGGTAAGGGTAATAAAAACAGGATTGCTCCAGCTGCCATCGGCCAGTTTAACGGTGGCTAAGCCTTTACCGCGTTTACCACCTACACCAAAACTGGCGTTGATCATTTTAGGGATCACCACAATACCTTCGCTCTCTTTCAACAAATCCTGCGGAATGCTCTCATCCGAATTGGCGAAAGTAGTAAGCACTTTGGTAGCATTCTGGATCCGCTCAGTTTCCTTACCTACGTTTTGGAACGAGGCCAATACCAGTACTGCGCTTAGTAACACGGGTACCGATAACATTTTTAACATTTTCATAGTAGTACTTTTTTGTGTGAATAGTGTTGAACACCATTGGTTGTTTAACTACAATCGCGAAGCATAGTTTAACCTTGCTGCCCTTATGATTGTTATATGACTGTAATCAAAACCGCATATATAACGCTTAAAACCTAAGCCTTGTTATATTTGCCTTATGCAAAAGCCGCAACAGCAGCAAATATTTTCTATAAAAACCGAGCAGCAGTTTACCAATGCAGCCTTGCAGGTATTCCAATATCAGGGGCAGCATTGTGCGGTTTACAAGCAGTTTATCAATGGCTTAAATATTGATGCGACGCGCGTTACACAACTTACTGACATTCCATTTTTACCCATAGAATTTTTTAAGAACCACGAAGTTTTAAGCAGTACCGATGCTACCGAGGTTACCTTTACCAGTTCGGGCACTACCGGGATGATCACCAGCAGCCATTTAGTTACCGATGTGAGCTGGTACCAGCAAAGTTTCCGGCGTGCGTTTGAATTATTTTATGGTGATATTAAACAGTATTGTGTTTTGGCTTTGCTCCCTGCTTACCTGGAACGCGCAGGTTCATCGCTGGTATACATGGCCGATGACCTGATTAAGCAATCGGGCCACCCCGATAGTGGCTTTTACCTGTACAACCACGAAGAACTTCATCAGCAATTAATTAAGCAACAACAGGCCGGCACGCCTACCCTGTTAATTGGCGTTACCTTTGCCCTGCTCGATTTTGTGGAGCAACACGCCATCAACATTCCCCAACTTATAGTAATGGAAACCGGTGGCATGAAAGGCCGCCGCAAGGAGATGATCCGCGAAGAACTGCACGATATTTTATGCAGCGGTTTCGGTGTGAAGTCCATCCATTCGGAATATGGCATGACGGAACTACTCTCGCAAGCATACTCTAATGGACAAGGCATTTTCAACTGCCCGCCCTGGATGCGCATACAAACCCGCGACACTAATGACCCTATAACCCCTGTTGGTTATGGCAAAACAGGCGGCGTAAACATTATAGACCTGGCCAACATCAACTCCTGTTCCTTTTTAGCCACACAGGATTTAGGCAAGATTTATCCTGATAATAGCTTCGAAATATTAGGCCGGTTCGATGCTTCGGATATCAGGGGATGTAATTTACTGATAGCGTAGGCCCTCTAAATCGCCCCCAAAGGTGGACTTAAACAAAAAATGTCATCTCGAACAGTTATGAGAGATCTTTTTAAGTGTCCGGTTGCCTGGTATTGCGTTAAAAAGTTTTCTCGTTATCACTCGAAATGACAGGATAGCTTATATTTTCAATTGCTTTTAAGCCCTCCCTTTCGGGGAGGGTTTGGGAAGGGTGTTATTTATTATTACTTTTACAACAAGATATTCAATCTTCATATGATCGAAAAATTTTTAAACGACCAGCAAGACCCTAAAGCAGTTGAAAAGGTATACTCACGCTTAATGGAGCTATTGCCTCCGGGCGAAGACACTTTATATATTGCCGTACAAAAAAAGCCGGTTGTTAACCTCCTGCCCGATTGTATTGTGGTTACCAACCGTCGTGTGCTATTCTTTAGTGCTACAAACCTGGGCTTCTCCATCACCTTCGTCGATTTTATTTGGAAAGACATTGCCGATGTAAATATGAAAGAAGAGATCATTGGTGCGGTATTTACAATTAAAACCACCAAAGGTGCCGAAATGAGTGTGGATTACCTGCCTAAAATTCAGGCTCGTAAGCTGTACCAATTTTCGCAGGAATGCCGTGAGAATGAGCGTAAACGCGAAGAACTTCAAAAGATCCAGCAAACGCTTCCGCCACCACCTGCGCCGGTCGAAAAACCAATAGAGCAATTATTTGCACCGAGGCCAGCCCCGGTTGAAGCCCCGGCCCCGCCAACACCAGCTCCAACTCCTGAGCCGGTAGTTGAGCAAAAGCCCGATGAACTAACCGAAAAGCTTAAAAAACTGAAAATGCTTTTTGATAACGGCCTGATTTCGCAGGAAGAATATAATCAAAAGAAACTCGAACTACTAAGCGAACTGTAGTCGGTATACATAATATATAAAATCCTCCCTCATGTAAATAAGGGAGGATTTTTGCGTTTAAGGCGAGGAGGAAGCTTTGATTAACTATCCTATTAACTAACTAAAAACTGCTTACGGATATACTTCACTCCTCGCTTTAAATAAACGATTTCCGCCCGTCATGCCGATGAATATTGCACCCCATATATACAGTAGCACACTAAACTCACCTTTCTGATGAGTTGCCGATATTCATCGGCATGACTGGATCTACTATCACCACAATATCTATCAAAAATTAAACGCCACCTTCATGGTCATCATTCTGCCGGGCAATGTGTAAATACTATTGGTAAAATTGTTGGCAGTTAATATCGGCGAACTGTATGTTTTAGTATCGAACAGGTTGAGCACGTTTAACTCTATATCTGTCTTCATTTTGTTGAGTTTATAACGGGCCGAAAAATCGGCAAAGGAGTAGTTCAAATCGTTTCGCAGGCTTTGGTTGCTGTAGTAATGATCGCCCGAAAGTTTCAGGAACAAATTACTGAGTGGGTTATAGTTAATGGCCCCCTGATGCTGCAACTGAATGATAACCGCACTGCCTGATCCCGCTATAGGCGTTTTACTGGTAGTACGGCTTGCGTTCAGGCGATAGCTTATATTCAATTTATCTGTTATTTTGGTTTCTGCACTGCCGTTGACCCCTGTTGTTATAGTGTTGTAGGGCAGCAAGTTTCCATTTATAAATTGGTTCAGCTTATTATTTTGCCAGTTAATACCGGTGCCAAAGGTAGTATGCAAACTATATACATATTTACTCGTGCTCCCGCCCAGCATCAGCATGTCCATATCGTTGGCATAGGGTAATACAATTTGCCGTTGAAAGTTATCCGTTAAAACAGATGAGGTAATATTGTTTAAATCAACATGACTATAAGTGGCATTGATACTCCAAAAAAACATTTTGATGGCTTTCCGGTAATTGTAGGCTAACGAAGCAGTTTGGGTTTTACGTTCGCTCAGGTCGGCATTATTGGCGTTGAGGGTACGGTAATTGGTTAAAATATCGCCGCGGTATGCCTGGTTAATATCGCCAATATCATTTCGGAAACTGTATCCCATGCTCAAGTACTGTTCGGGAGTGGTGTTGTACCGTGCCTGTACCGATGGATCGAAATACAACCGGGTGAGCGATTTATCGAGCGCGTACTGTGGGTCCGCAAAGCTGATCTGCTGTAAATTTACCGGTAGCTTCATATTCAGCTTAAATTTATCGCCGGGCATATCAAAGGCAGCCTCGGTATATATTTTCGATTTAAACCAGTCGAGGTTATTGGCCGATGTAATGGTGGCGGCCACTATACTACCATTGGCTTGTACCACCGTTAACGCTGAAACCAATTTTTGCGATTGCAGGCTGAACCCGGCTTTAAATGATTTGGTAATTTTGCTGCCCGCGTGCTTTAACGAAAGATAGTTGTTAGTAAACCAAGTTGGAATATTAGCCGTTTGTATCAATTGTGCATATGGCTGGTTTTGATTAAACACATCCTGGTTAATTCCCGGCAGCAATCCCCTGTTCTCCGGGTTATTAATACGATTTATATAAGAATACGCCTCATAAACATTACCCGATTTACTTGTTTTCATCACATTAAACTCGTTAGAAAAATCGAGCCTGCTGTTATTTAACTTTTGGTTGGTACCTATAACGTTGGTGTTTAAACCCGAGTAAGAAGCATAATGCTCATAATCGGTAATAAGAGTATTGTTAAGGTAATAGTTGGCTTTGTTTAGGTTAAGCGTAGCCTGGGCGTGCAACAGATCGGGTCGGCGGCGGTTGTCCTGCAGCTCGGTATAGCGTATGGTATCTCCCGGCAAATAAGTTTCAAGCAACTTCACATAGTTTTGCAATTGCCTGTCGTGCAGGTACGATAAATTTCCCTTCACCTGCACATCTTGCTTGATGTTAACCAGGTTGTTCAAGTTCACCAAACCCGACTGGTTAAAAAGATACCTGTTGGTGGGCAAATCGGGGTTACCGGCCGCACCTAACGATAGCAAATTAGCTGGCTTGGTGTTATCTAACCGGCTCAGGTAACTACTCAGGTTATGTGATGTTAAATCGTTTTGAACATCCAAACCCGTGTTGTTCCCCTTTAAATAGTTTATGGCCTTGTACTTATCCTTAAACATCATGGCGTTGATGTTACCATCGTACTTGCCCGGTAAGCCGCCGCCAACGTTGCCCTGCCCTACCATACGCATTTTGGCGTCGTCTTTCATGGTAATATTGAGGGCCACATCGTTGCTAACTACCTTATTGCGCAGCATTTTAACCGGCTGGTGATTTTCCATAATCTGCACCTTATCAACGGCGCTGCTGGGTATGGTGCTGGTGGCAATATTATACTTATCATCCAGCAAATTATCGCCACCTATATAAAAATTGGATATGGCCTGGCCGTTGTATTTAATTTTACCGTTGGCATCCATTTCCACTCCGGGCAACTTCCTGATCACATCGCCTATTACCCTATCCTGCGGACTCACAAAGTCCGACACGCTGTAGTTCAGGGTATCGCCCCGCACCTTTAACCTCGGTGCATTATTTTTTACTGTCACTGCCTGCAACTGGTTGGTAGCCGAACCCAAAACAAAATTATAACTGGCCAAAAAATCGGTTACCACTTTACTTTGCTTGGTATAACCAACCGAACTTATCTCCACGTTAAGTCCTTTTTTATCGGCATCGGCAGGGATAGTAATGCTGTAGTTGCCTTTATTATCGCTTGCACTAAAAGCAATAATCAGTTTGCCGGCGGTCATGAGTTTAGCGTTGGCATAAGGCACCGCCTTACCCGTACTATCGGTAATTGTACCTTTAATCGTTTGGGCTATACTCGCTTTCGATAAAAACAAAGCACATACACCAATTACTATGGCTATGGCTACCTGTTTCATTTCTTTTCGGGTAATTCAATTGGGTTGTTTACAACGGTTTTAGCAGGAGTTTTTGGCATGCTATTAATTGTGAAAGGCGAACCGGCAGCGCCACCATTGCTGGCGGTAATACGTACCGAACCGCCCATTTGCGACTGCAATGCCGCCAATTGCGATTGCGCAAAAGCCTGCGGATCTTTTTCGGCTATTTGTTTAAGGTCTGCCAGTTCTTTAGCGGTGGTTTTAATCCCATTTTTGGGCAGCGCTATCAGGTTAGGGTCTTGGTTGCTGTTATCCATAATGGAAGACACAACCACAGTACGGCCACCAATAGCTACAGGTGAACTATTAGTCGAAGCAGTTACCTGGGTGGGGTCCGTTTTTTCTAACCCGTCAAACGTAAAAACAACTTCTTTTTTATTATCGTACGCTTCAACAATTAAACCAGGCAATCCATTCAACTTCCACGGACCAACACGATAAGGCATATCGGGGCAAAACCAGGCGGTGTAATTACGCCCTTTAAATAGAGCGGTTGCTTTTTGGCATTTCAAACCCTTGAGTGTAGTGGTATCTGCAGTTACCTTCCAATTAATTACCGGCGTAGCCTCTTCTACAATATAAAAATTAAAGAGCCGCTCTTTAACAAAAAACTTATTCTCGTTTGGAAATTGTAAGTACTCCACATTTGGCCCTAAGGCTGTAGATGCAGCCGGCACGTTTATGTTGCCGCCCATACCCAACTGAGCCATCATATTTTTGCGCATTTGATCCTCGCGTTGCTTACGATCGTAACTTTTGTACCAACTGGCATTGCGGCCAACCAGTAGTATCATATTCTCGTTGATTGGCTTGTCCTTGTTCAGCGTATCGCGCAGGTGCGTAAATTTGTAGTGCACAATAATTTGGGCGGTATCGGCCTGCTGGGCTTTGGCAAAGGCTGTAATAAATAAAAACAGAATTGTGAAATAAGGTTTAGGTTTCATATTAATATTATGAGAATGTTCGACTCAATAGTTTCGCTACAAGTACCACGACTATCTGAAAACAAATATAACTAATATTTTAGTTATAAAACTAAATAGTTAGTCGATTAACATTTTTTAACATTTATAAAGAATGGGTATAGCGCTGGACTAGCTATGAGAGCAGCCGTTCGTCGAAACTGAAAATTTGCTGGTCTACCAGTTTAACTTTGCTTGTTAAATGATGAGCCGGGTTAAGCAGGTAATTAAATTCTTGCTTAACTACCGCCGATGGCACTTTTAACAACAGATGATCAGCCTTTTTTAAAAAGGCATCGCCCATGGTTTTCAGTATAGAGGGTTCGGGGTATTCCTGCCAATTGGCGGGCAAGGTGGTAATATCCAATTCTTGTACATCTTCAGGAACCTGGAACACAGCCTGGCAAAAATCATGAGGTATTAAAGCAGGTGGTAAATGTACCAATACTTCGAGCACAGCTAGCGCGCGGCTCGAAGCCATGTAAACCATGGGTTTACCAATATTATTCCAACGGCCGCCATATAGGCGCGAGCCCGTACCGCTCAGGTCGTTAATATAAGTACACTTGGAAATACGGTATAAAAGCATCAGGCAAAAACACCGTGCTCAATGCGGCCTAACTCGCGTAACACCAAATCGAAGCCTATGGAAGTATCTAATAACGATACAGGGGTATCGCCTTTAAAAACATGGCCGGGCGTTTTCATCCATATTTTGAATTTATCCATAGAACCAAAAACTTCCTGGCCGCGGGTATACAGGCGAGCCAGTTCTACGGCCTTTTCGGCATATTCGGTTTTAAGAACGGCATCGTCTTCGTAGCGTTGCAGGGTGCGTTCGCTCATGTGCATAATACCGGCCAACTCCTGTAGTGTTAAAGATATTTTTTGGGCCAGCGCAGTAAGCACCTTTTTAGGCAAGCCCTGGCGGGCCAACTTAATTACATCAAACTCGGAAGATGCCTTAACCGGGTTGATGCCGGTAAGCAAATGGTAAAATGAGGTTACACTATCAGTGGTTATATAAGCAGCCATTGATTCATGAACCTCATTTTGAACAATATGTTTTTTACTGTACGACATTTATCCAAAAATACAGCATCAATGTCGTAAATGCAAATTATTTGGCAATAATCAGGAAATAATTCTTTTTACCTTTTTGTACTACCAAAAATTTGTTATTAATCAGGCTGTCAGCATGATAAATATCATCGACCGAGGCGATTTTGGTTTTATTGATAGCCGATCCCCCACCCTGTATCATCTTTTTAGCTTCGCCTTTAGAGGCAAACACAGCGGTTTGGGTTGCTAACAAGTCTAATACATTAACACCAGCCTGCATATCGGCCAAGCTCATGGTATAATTAGGTACACCTTCAAAAATACCCAGTACTTCGTCATCAGTAAGCTCGCTCAAAAATTCGATGCCGGTGTTACCGAATAAGAAGTCGGACGACTGGATAGCTTTGTTGTAAGCCGCCTCGCCATGCACACGGATGGTAATATCTTTTGCCAGCGTTTTTTGCAAACTACGCTGATGCGGTGCGGCATCGTGTTCGGCTTCCATTGCTTCGATGGCTTCTTTATCAAACAGCGTAAAAATACGGATGAACTTCTTTACATCCTCATCGGTAGCATTAAGCCAAAACTGGTAAAACTTGTACGGTGAGGTTTTCTCCGGATCGAGCCAGATATTGCCGCCTTCCGATTTGCCGAACTTTGACCCATCAGCCTTTTTGATTAATTGCGTAGTTAAAGCGTAAGCCTCGCCTGCATCTTTACGGCGAATGAGTTCGGTACCGGTTACGATGTTACCCCACTGGTCAGAGCCGCCCATTTGTATTACGCAGTTCTTATTTTTCCACAGGTAGTAAAAATCATACCCTTGTATCAGCTGGTAGCTAAATTCGGTGAACGACATACCACTATCGCCGCTTAAACGGCTCTTAACCGAATCTTTGGCCATCATATAGTTAACGGTGAGGTGCTTGCCTACATCGCGTATAAAGTGCAGGAATGAGAACTCCTTGAACCAGTCGTAATTGTTCACAATTTCGGCACTATTGGCACCGCTGTTAAAGTCTAAAAACTTTTCTAACTGACCTTGGATACCTTTCAGGTTAAGGGCTAAGGCTTCTTCGGAAAGTAAACTACGCTCAGCCGATTTGCCCGACGGGTCGCCCACCATACCGGTAGCACCACCTACTAACGCATAAGGCTTGTGCCCGGCACGCTGAAAATGGATCAGGGTCATGATAGTGGCCAGGCTACCTACATGCAGCGAATCGGCCGTTGGGTCGAACCCTATATAACCCGATGCCATGCCTTTATTCAGCAGGTCTTCGGTTCCGGGCATAATATCGTGCAGCATGCCGCGCCAGCGTAATTCTTCAACAAAACTCATTATAGTACATTATTTTAAGGTTGGCAAAGATAACAGATTACGGCAAAAGTTACCTTGCTATATGAACGCGAATGACCGGCCCGCTAAAACTATCTTCCCTGAATTAAGTTATAAGGGTAAATATTAAGAATATGAACAGTTTTTTCAAAGCTTTAATTGCAGGATGGGGCGCTAAAAAATTAGGTGGTGGCTGCCTTTCTACCATTGTTATTTTTGTGGTGATTTACACCCTTTTAGGAAAATGCGGTAACGATACCCGCGCAAGCACTACCGTTGTTAAACCAGCAGCAGTAAAAGTACAGCCATCAAAAAGCACTTACGCTCCCATCAAGTAATTTAACGTAAGCGACAAAAATTTCGTTGTCTGCAATTTATCATGTATTTTGCAGTGCATCATTATGAATTTTTTGTCGCATTACTACTTTGACCGTCACATGCCCAACTGCTACCACGTGCTGGGTACCGTTATGCCCGACCTGTTGAAGAATGCCGACAAGAGCATCATTTTACACCCGCAGCAACACCATTACCCCAACGGTTCCTTAAATCAGCTATATAAAGGCTGGCAAAAGCATTTACTGGTAGACCGCCATTTCCACAACTCCGAATTTTTCAAAACCCATTCGCACCAGCTTAAGCTGCAGTTGCGGCCAGCAATAGAAGGTTCGCCCGTGAAGCCTTTTTTTTTAGGCCATATTGCTATTGAACTGATACTGGATAGTTTATTAATCACCACTAAGCAGGTTAACGCCGATGAGTTTTACGCGCACTTAGGCTCTTGTGATAATGAAGTGATCAGCGAATTTCTGACCATTAGCGGCATGAAAGACCCTGCCCTGTTCACCCATTATTTTGAAAACTTTAAACGCAGCAAGTACCTGCATAGCTATGCGCAAACCGAGCAGGTAGCCTACGCCCTCAAACGCATTTGTATGCGCATTTGGCCTAACCCCTTTACACCAGAACAGGAAACTGCCATGAACGAAGTCATCATTAGTTACCGCCAAAGCATAGAAAACAACTTTATGGAGATTTTTGAGGAGATTAGTCCGTTAGTCCGTTAGTCCGTTAGTCCGTTAGTCCGTTAGTCCGTTAGTCCGTTAGTCGGGAATGCAGGATGAATGGGCTTGTTTTGCTTGTATTCACTTTTTTACCTTACTAACTAACCGACTCTCCCGACTAATAGACTCTCCAAACTTCCCAACTCAATTAACCACATCTACCACCAGCGGCTGCTCTCTTTGAATTTTACGTGCGGCCGAGCGTTTAAACAAAACACCAAACACTATAGCGGTACATATACCTGCTATACCCTGTATAAACAGAATAACCCGCGGACCGGCATAATGCCCGCTCAAGCCTACCAAAAAACTACCCAAAGGCTGCATACCTAAAAACGCCATTACGTAATAACTAATTACCCGGCCGCGCATTTCGTCGCTTACCGAAGTTTGTACAAAGGTATTGGTACCGGCAATTTGCATCATGGCTCCTGCACCGGCCGGTGCCACAAAGCAAAGTGCCAGCCACAAGCTGTTACACCAGGCAAAAATAGCCAGCCCTGCGCTGAACATGGTGCAGGCAATAATAACTATGCGTTTAATATTACCCGTGTTTTTTAAACTGGCCATATAAATGGCGCCCATTAGTGACCCTAACCCGGAGATACTGTTCAATAAACTATAAGTACCGGCATCGCCATGAAAAACATCTTTGGCAAAAACGGGCATCAGCGTACTGTAAGGCATCACAAAAAAACTGGTACAAGCCATCAATAAAATTACCAGCTTAATATCCTCCGCCTGTTGTAAGTAAGCATAGCCCTGCTTCAACCCCGTCCAAACGCTTTCGGTAGTCTTTTTAACCTCCATAGATGGCAGCTTCATAAGCAGCAAGGATGCCAGCACGGCTATAAAACTCAGGGCATTTATTAAAAAGCAAATACCCATACCTACAGTAGTTAGCAAGATGCCTGCAACTGCAGGCCCAAGCATACGTGCCAGGTTCACCATAGATGAATTGAGGGCTATGGCGTTTTGCAGATCGCTCTTATCATCAATTAACCTAATCATCAGCGATTGCCTTGATGGCGTATCAAACGCATTAATAATGCCGAGCATTATACTCAGCCCAATAATAGCAGGCATACTATATATATGTAGTAATACCAGTGTTGCCATTATACTGGCCTGCACCATAGCCGCAATTTGTGTGGTGAGCAGGATCCGGTATTTGTTATGCCTGTCGGATATGGTTCCGCCGTAAGGCGATAAAATAAGCGTAGGAATTTGCCCGGCGAAATTAACCACACCAAGCATAATAGCCGAATGCGTAGTGGTATAAACCAGCCAGTTGATGGCGATGCGTTCCATCCAGGTGCCAATGAGCGAAATGGACTGACCCATAAAGTAAAGCCGGTAGTTAGGGTAACGCAGCGAACGAAAGGTAGTAGTTAAAGCAAGCATGTTTGTAGTTTGCAGGTATGCTGATAAGCAACTGTGCAGATGAAATAAGTATACTATACAAACCGTTGGCAAGGCGGTTTTATTTTAATGTAATAAGCGAATGTTTCCTTAATTTCCATCACGTTATTATTCACATATCATCAATATTCACCCCTCTGCACATCCGTATATCCAAATATTTATTAACATCTGCTTCAAAATCAGCCTATAACATTACATTTTATTTTTATTTAAGAAATATTTATCCCTACCTTTGCAGTCCCAATTAATTGGGAAAAGGAGACAAATTATTTAATGGCAAAAAAACAAGAAGCAGAAAAAGAATTAAAGTCAAAAGAGGCTGAACTGGGTACAGTTCCGGCTTTTGCAGAAAAAGAAAGCATTGAGTCAGAAGCTGATTCAATTTCTATTGATGAGATCAAATCTAAGATCTTAGCTGAACCAGCAGATTTCGACTGGGATGCTGATGAGAAAAAATTTGGTAACTACAGCGATTCGGACCGCGAAAAATTAGAGCAAATGTACGATGGTACATTCAGTTCAATTAATCAGGGCGAAATTATTACAGGTACTGTAGTAAACATCAACAACAAAGACGTGGTATTAAACATCGGTTTCAAATCTGATGGTATGGTATCATTGTCTGAATTCCGTGATACACCAGATTTGAAAATTGGTGACACTGTTGACGTGTTTGTAGAATCACAGGAAGATGCTAACGGTCAGTTAGTACTTTCACGCAAACGTGCTAAAACACAAAAATCATGGGAGCGCATTAATGATGCATTGACTAACGATGAGATCATCACTGGTTTTGTGAAGAGCAGAACTAAAGGTGGTTTAATTGTAGATATAATGGGCGTTGAAGCCTTCTTACCTGGTTCACAGATCGATATCAAGCCAATTCGCGATTACGATGTGTACGTAGGTAAAACTATGGAGTTCAAAGTTGTTAAAATCAACCACGAGTTTAAAAACGTAGTGGTATCGCACAAAGTGCTGATTGAAGACGATTTAGAAAACCAAAAAATTGAAATTGTTGCCCGTCTTGAAAAAGGTCAGGTATTGGAAGGTACTGTTAAAAACATCACAGATTTCGGTGTATTCATCGATTTAGGTGGCGTTGACGGTTTACTGCACATTACTGATATCTCTTGGGGACGTATTGAGCATCCACGTGAAGTATTGGCATTGGATCAAAAGATCAACGTTGTTGTTCTGGACTTTGATGACGAGAAAAAACGTATTGCTTTAGGCTTAAAACAACTTACTCCTCACCCTTGGCAAAGCCTGGATGAAAACATCCAAATTGGCTCGAAGGTTAAAGGTAAAATTGTTACCGTTGCTGATTACGGCGCATTCCTTGAAATCACCCCTGGTGTTGAAGGTTTGATCCACGTATCAGAAATGTCATGGTCTCAAAACTTGCGTAACCCTCAGGAATTCCTGAAAGTTAGCGACGAAGTTGAAGCTCAGGTTTTAACTTTAGACCGCGAAGAACGCAAAATGAGCTTAGGTATTAAGCAATTAACTCCTGATCCATGGCAAAATGCTGGCGAACGTTACGCTGTAGGTACTCAGCACGTTGCCACCGTTAAAAACATGACCAACTTTGGTGTGTTTGTTGAACTGGAAGATGGTATTGATGGTTTAATTCACATCTCTGACCTTTCATGGTCTAAAAAAGTAAATCACCCTAACGAGTTTACTAAGGTAGGCGAGAAATTAGACGTGGTTGTTTTAGAACTGGATGTTGATAACCGCAAACTGAGCTTAGGCCACAAACAACTGGAAGAAAACCCTTGGGATACTTTCGAAACTATCTTCACTGTAGATTCAGTTCATGAAGGTACTGTATTGAAAGTTACCGATAAAGGTGCTGTTGTAGCTTTACCTTACGGTGTTGAAGGCTTTGCGCCAACTAAACACCTGGTTAGAGAAGACGGTAAAGTTCTGAAAGCTGAAGAAACTGCAGAATTTAAGATCATTGAGTTTGGTAAAGACAACAAACGTATTGTTATCTCTCACTCTCGTATTTGGGAAGACCTGCGTTCGGAAGCAAGAGTTCAGGACTTTGAAAACCGTAAAAAAGAAGCCAAAGCTTCTAACAACGCGGTGAAGAAAGTTAAAGAATCAGTTGAGAAATCAACCCTTGGAGATCTTAGCGTTCTTGCTCAATTGAAAGAGCAAATGGAAGGTGCAGAAAACAAAGCACGTACCAACAACGATGATTCAAAATAATCATTAAATAATACTCTTTTTAAAGCCCTGTGTATCAATACACAGGGCTTTTTTTATAACATTAATACAACCTTGCTGTATCATGTTAATGTTATATTACGTATCATAGTTGAACAATTGAATTGTTTAACCGTAATAAGTTATACCAATTATATCTAATATAACATATGCTATTGAAGGAAGATCAAATTACAAATCCTCTGACGAAAAAAACATTTACTTTTTTGCGCAGTGCTGAAGATACCGAAGGAGAATATTTGCGTATAAAATGTGTAGCCGATATTGAAAGCAGCCGTAAAAATGGCTTTGTTCACGTTCACCCCGCACAAACAGAAATTATTACTGTAACGTCGGGCAGTATGATGGCCATTGTTAATGGTAAAAAAGTACGCTATAATGCCGGCGAAATGCTGGTTATAAAGCCTGGCGATGCTCACCAGTGGTGGAATGCCAGTAATAGAGAACAATTACACTTATTAACTGAAGTACGCCCAGCCTTGCAAACCGAACAGCTTTACAAAGCTGCCTGTGCACTGGCCCAGGCACGTTATGCAGAGGCACATAACGCGCCGGATTTGCTTCACCTGGCGGTAATGCTCGACCACTATGCCGACCATTATGTAATTGCAGGAAGATGGACATTGATTAAAAAAGCAGGCTTTAAGCTATTGGCCACCATTGGCCGCTTAAAAGGTTACACGCCCGATTGGAACTACCCGTTAGTACACGAATCGGCAAGATAAAATATAGAAAATGCGCACCTTGGTTGCGCTTTTTTTGTTTAACAACATTTTACACATTAATAAAAAGTGGATGTACAATGTTTTATGTGTGATTAACTTTGGGCAACTGTGTTTAACGGTTTCCTGAAAGTTTTTATACCTTTGCCCAAACCTACTGAAACGATGCAGAACCTGACGTTGCTTGATGGTAAAAAATTCCAGATAACCATACAGCGCCTTTGTCGCCAGTTAATTGAAAATCATAACGATTTTTCGGACGCTATATTAATAGGCATACAGCCCCGGGGTATTTACCTGGCCCGCCGTGTGGCCGAAGAACTACAGATAATTTTAGGAAAGCCTGTATTACAGGGTGATTTAGACATAACCTTTTACCGCGATGATTTTCGCCGCCGCGAAGGTCCGCTGGTGCCTAACCAAACCCGTATAGATTTCATTATAGAAGGCAAAAACATCATCTTAATGGACGATGTATTGTGGACCGGCCGTACCATACGCGCTGCTATGGATGCTATGCTGGCTTTCGGCAGACCGGCAAAGGTAGAATTGCTTACCCTGGTAGACCGCCGCTATTCGCGCCATATACCGGTTACGGCTAACTATACCGGTATTGAGGTAGATTCTATTGCATCGCAAAAAGTAGTAGTAAGCTGGAAAGAAACTGATGGCGAAGACAAAATTGTGCTCTTATCGGAAGCACAATAAAAGTATTTCAAATTTCGAATGTTCAATTTCGAAATCTGAGATCGTAAACATTATAACATTCAATAGTCAAAGCTGCTCATCATAGCAGTTCAATATACATTCGAAATTGAACGTTCGAAATTCGAAATTAACATGGGACTTAGTACACGACATTTATTAGGCATTAAAGATCTAAATCCACAAGATATTCAGTTGATTTTTGAAACGGCCGATACTTTTAAAGCGGTAATTAACCGGCCTATTAAAAAAGTTCCATCCCTGCGCGATGTTACCATTGCCAACATTTTCTTTGAAAATTCTACCCGTACCCGCCTGTCATTTGAACTGGCCGAGCGCCGCCTATCGGCCGATACGCTTAACTTTGCAGCCTCTTCCTCGTCCGTAAGTAAGGGCGAGACACTTATAGATACCGTAAACAACATCCTGGCCATGAAGGTGGATATGGTGGTAATGCGCCACCCCTATGCCGGTGCAGGTGTGTTTTTATCGAAGCATGTAAAAGCACAAATTGTTAACGCCGGCGATGGCGCGCATGAGCACCCTACACAGGCTTTGCTGGATGCCTTTTCCATTCGCGAAAAATTAGGCGATGTTGCCGGTAAAAAAGTGGTAATTGTAGGCGATGTATTGCACTCGCGCGTGGCGCTTTCTAACATACTATGCCTTAAGCAACTTGGGGCTGAAGTTATGGTTTGCGGCCCAACTACGCTAATCCCCAAATATATTACCTCATTAGGCGTTAAGGTAGAGCATGACCTGAGGAAAGCCTTGAACTGGTGCGATGTGGCCAATATGCTGCGTATCCAGTTAGAGCGTCAGGATATCAAATATTTCCCCTCTTTACGCGAGTACACCATGCTGTTCGGGTTAAACAAACAGATATTGGATAGCCTGGATAAAGAGATCATTGTGATGCACCCCGGCCCTATTAACCGCGGCGTGGAAATTACCAGCGACGTGGCCGATAGTAAACAATCTATTATATTAGATCAGGTTGAAAATGGTGTGGCTGTACGTATGGCCGTACTGTATTTATTGGCCGGACAAAATTAAACCCTTACTTATGGAATTCAGATTACTTAACGATCACGTTTTAAAAATTGAGCCTGAAAAAGAGAAGCCTAGTAAGGTAAGACTCATTGTTAAGCAATTAGGCAAAGAACTGGTATGCCGCAAAGAAGGGATCAACGCGTTGTTAGATTTTTTGTACGGAGGCGATGGCCGGTTATTTAAAGGCCGTTTACAGATCAGCAAAACCAAAACATCGGTAAGCCTTTATATTAATGGTGATATCATTGGCTCTATTGAAGCGAAAGCTTTTCAGGATGGATTGAACAAGCTGTAATATCTTTTCAACGGTAAATTACGCGAGTAACTTATCTTTAATCGACTGTAGGTCATGCGTCATATCATCTATTTCTATTAATTGTTTTTTGCATTTTACGAACCTGCCCCACCAGGTTATACCAAAAGCATAAGCTGTTGTTATACCTAACGCGGTATACCTGAACAAGGCGCTGCCTGTACGTGTTAATTCAATAATATAAATTACCAGTGCAATCCATAGTATAGTTGCATATACCCAACTGTAAACGGTGATAGTTTTGCGCCGCCAGTTTAGTTTACTTATCTGATAATCAATATATTCCTGACTTGCGGCTTCCAGATTATTTTGGCGGTAAGCAAAGCCTTTCCACAATACGTACAAATAAACGGTAAGTAATACATAGATCATTATAATACTGAGTGTAAACATTGGGCCATACTGCTTATTGAAAGCAACGTAGATCCACCCTATTGCAGCCAGCGTTACTATAAAGCTAACAGTAACCCATATATTATTACGCAATGTTTTACGCTGATGCTTCTCCCATAACGTTTTTAAACCCTCCTTTAATTGAGAAACATCTTCAAGGGCATTTACGGGCTGTGCCTGCCAGCTCTTTTGTATATCGTCAAAATTCATTGCTTGTTGTATTTTCCATTAGTTTAAGTAAGCGGGCTTTAATACGGCTTATTTTTACACCCACCAGGTTAGTGTTGCTGCCTAAAATTTCGGCGATCTCTTTATAACTCTTATCCTCCAGCACCAGTGATATGATGAGCCTGTCGTGCTCTTCCAGTTGCTGTATACAGTAACGCAGTTTATCAAGCTGCACTTCCTGTTCCTGCTTAACAGACCCAACATCTTCGTCTGGCATATTAAAGCCATCGGGAAGCGGTAAATGCTGATACCGTTTATTTTTGATATTATAATTAATGGCTGTATTTACAGCAACACGGTAGATCCAGGTGCTTACTTGCGCATTGCCCTTAAAGCCGGCCATGCTATTCCAAATCTGGTACAGGACTTCCTGGTACAGATCATCGGCATGCGAAGCGTCGTACAGGTAAGCACGGCAAATTCGGTATATGCTGGCATGATTACGTTTTACCAGGTCGTTAAATAATTCTTCGCGGTTGTTCACAACGTTGATGCTAATTAGATTAAACCGCGGCTATAAAGTGTTCTATTACCTCATAAAACCACTCGGGAAGATCGTACATCACAAAGTGTTTAGACGGAGGCGTAACCTTTATTTCGCAGGTTTTGCATTGCTCGTACTGCTGCTTATACATGTTCAGCGAATACTCTCTGGTGTATGTGGGATATAAAGGTGATGGCGCGTAGGCATCTATAACCAATACCGGAACCTTTATAGCAGCAATTTGCTGCCTGATATCGTTGCCCATCATTTCCATCACAGCGTAAGCCATAGTTTTACGGTCAGATGTGGCGCCCCATTCAGCAATAGCATCCCATTTGGTACTATCGGAGCACATGCTACGGGCAACGACCAATTGATTAATTTTCAATTGAGCCTTGTCCATTTTTTCGAAACCGGCCAGCATGGCTTTGGCCTGCTCCTCATTGAAACCACTTTTAGCCGCGGGATCCATTACACCGGCATAAAACGGCATTCCATCTACCACAATAACTTTTTGCAGGTGGCCCTTAATTTCCGACGCTATACCTAATGATAAAAATCCGCCTATGGAATGACCTACTAATATGACGTTATTCAGCTTTTTATTAACGATGTAATTAATGATTTGCTTTTTAAAGGTATTTAAAAAGGGAGGCTCGGTTAAAGGTGCTGTACCCGCATAGCCGGCCAGCGTAAACACATGGCATTCATACTTTTTAGCGAAACGGGCTACAGTTTCTTTCCAAACCTCTCCACTGCAGGTATGCCCCGGTATAAACAGCATGGGTTGCCCCTTACCGGTAACGGTTACCTTAAAAGCCGGGACCACACCACCCTGTGCATGCGTTACGCAAAATAAAATGATGACTAATAAGAGCTGATAAAATTGTTTCCGTTTCATGATCTGTTGTTTTTGATAGCTTAGTAAGGCCATCAAACATTTTATTACAGGCAGATCGTAAAAAATTTACTTCACTTCAAAAATGTCACCCTTATTCCACTCAGGTCGTTCAGGGTTGTTAGCTACCAGGTAACCTATTAGAAAGTTAAGACGGGCGTATTTAGCGCCGGCATCAAAATCGAACATACCGTTTATATCATCTTGTGGTTTGTGATAATATTTAGCACGCCATTTAGCCACCAGTTCGTTCAGGTTGTTCTTACCATCGGGGGTACGGCTGCCGTATTTAATGTGTAAGGCCGGTATACCCTGCTTTACAAAACTGTACTGATCGCTGCGAACAAAGCGATTTTCTTTAGGTTCCGGGTCGGGTTCAACGGTAAGGTCGAGGTAAGCCGAAGCCTCATCAACCACTTTGGCCAGCGACGAGTGCTCGGCTCCTAAAGCAGTAACCGATAATAACGGCGCTATAATAGTTGGCATATCGGTATTCACATCGGCCACAATATTTTTTACCGGAACTGTAGGGTTCACGGCAAAATAACCTGATCCTAATATGCCCAATTCCTCGCCTGTAACGGCCACAAATAAAATCGATCTCTTAGGCTTAACTTTAACTTGCGAATAGATGTTGGCTATTTGCAACAAGCTGGAAACACCCGAAGCATTATCATGCGCGCCATTATAAAGCGAATCGCCCTCCACAGAAACGCCAATACCTAAATGATCTAAATGCGCACTGTGTACTACATACTCATTCTTTAAAGCGGCATCGCTGCCCGTAACCTTACCTACTACATTGAAACTATTAATATCCTTATATACGCTTTGATAACTGCCTCTCAACACACACTCCAAATCCTTTGATTGCGATTTACCACTCTTTAAATTAGCCACCACTTGCTGCACATCTAATTCGGCATTGCTAAGCAATTGCACCGTTTTGGCATAATTAAGCGCAGCCAACATCTTAATTTGTGTAGAAAAGAAACTACTGGATACCGCCACCTTGCCTTTATCGTCGAGCACACTATACCAGGGGCGGTTGATAGCCGAAACAATCTTACCGACCGAATCAACCGTAGCGAAAACGAGTGCTACAGCACCATGTTCAGCAGCATTTTTTTGCAGTGTTACAATATCCATGCTATGCGAAGCCACCGAAGACGGAAAGCTTTGCGGAGCACCGCGAATGATCATCACTGCCTTCCCTTTTACATCCAGCTTATTGTAATCGTCATACTTTTGCTCGGCGTTGGTGATACCATAACCAGCAAAAACCAAAGGCGCGCTCACATTAGCAGCAGCCTGTGCGGGGCTCGGAAATATTATTACTTCAGTACCATATGCTAAAATATCACCACCACCATCATTGATCAGGCTCACCTGTGCATTTGTTGCGGTGGAAGCTTTACGTAATTTCACCGGCTGCAACCAACCACCATTGCTACCTGCCGGCTCTACACCATAACTTTTCAGCCTGCTCACTACATAGTCGGCGGCCAACTTGAAACCCTCGGTGCCGGGCATGCGGCCTTTAAGCTGATCATCGGCCAGGTAAGTAATATCTGCTTTTAACTGGGTGGCGCTGGCATGTTGCATAGCGGCTGCCACGTTGCTGTCTACCGTAGCCTTTTGCGCATATAGCTGAGTGTTAATTAGCATAACGCCCACCCCTACTGCCAACATATATTTATTTAAGATCATTACTAATATTTGAGTTATGGCTAATGTAACAATTTTTATAACAACGCCGTGATCGTCATTATCCTGTAAGTTATCTTTATCTTAATAAATAATAGTTGACACATCAACCATATTAATTTACATTTGCGTTGTGAAAAAATGCGATATCAATAACGATCTACTGCTCTTCAAAATTTTTAATATTCACAAAATCATTAGTAACAAATCTAATAAATCATTCTCTAATGAGGGGTTGAGCATACAGGTTGAACAAATACCAGTAGCTATGGTCATCTATTATCATGGGCCTCAATCGCAGCAAGATATAGCGCACGAACTGGCACGCGATAAATCATCCGTGTTACGTACTGTTGCATCTTTAGTTACAGCGGGTTATCTTGTGGTAGAACCCGATACTGTTGATAAGAGAAAGAAATTTGTAAACCTCACTCCTAAAGGTTTGCAGCTTTGTAAAAGACTGGCAGCAGAAGTTAATACCATGGATAATATGATGTTCTCTAACCTTTCGGTTGCTGAAAAACTTATTTTTACTGAACTATTGGAAAAATGCACCGATCACATAAATAATTTATCAGATTTAAAATTAATTAATAGTTGATACGTCAACACTAATGGGAGCTATCAATAATATCCATAAACCATAATTCCATCACATTTGCATGAACACGAATAAAGTATATTTAATCACTGCGCTTCTTTGCCTTTTTGGGGTTAAAGGCATGGCACAACTAATGCCTCCTACCGGGCAAACCTACAGCTTCACTTTACAAGATTGTATAAACTATGCTTACGAGCATCAGGATACCGTTATAAACGCCAAGCTGGATATTAAAAGCGCCGATTACCGGGTTAAGGAAATTATTGGTGGAGGGCTCCCGCAAATTAGTGGTGGTGCAACCTTTCAGGATTACTTAAAAGTACCGACCTCTTTATTACCTGGCGAATTTTTCAATGCTCCGGGCACCTTTATACCGGTTAAGTTTGGCGTTAAGTACCAGTCTAACCTAACATTAGATGTCGATCAGATTATTTTTGACGGCAGCTACATTATAGGTTTAAAGGCCCGCAATACTTACAAAGAGTTATCGCAGCGCAATTACACCCGCAGTAAAATTGATGCTAACGTCAACGTAACCAAGGCCTACTACCAGGTACTGGTAAGCAACGAACAGATTAAACTGCTGGATGCCAACTTAGCACAGCTTAAACAACAGCTCGATCAAACTACGGCCCAAAACAAGCAGGGTTTTGTAGAAAAGATTGATGTAGACCGTTTGAACTACCAGTACAATGATTTGCAAACCCGCCGCGAAAACGTAGTGCGTTTATTAGTATTGAACTACCAGCTTTTGAAATTTCAGATGGGAATGCCTATTGCTGAAAACCTGACGTTGAAAGACAAACTCATTGACGTTAAACTGGAAGAAAACACTGCTGATTTAAATACCGACACCACCTTTTATAAAAACCGTGTGGAGTATGGCCTTTTTGAAACACAGGTTAAATTGAACGATTATGACGTTAAACGCAGTAAAGCGGCATTTTTGCCTTCACTTAACGCGTTTGGTAATTATACATCCTCTTACCAAAACAATGGTTTCAGGAATTTATATAGCATGAGTTTTCCGGCAAGTTATATTGGTTTACGTTTAAACGTACCCATTTTTAACGGCTGGCAACGCACTAATCAGTTAAGGCAAGTTCAAATTACGGCACAAAAATCTAAGAACGACCTGTACCGTTTAAAAGATGCCTTAAACCTGCAGGCTAACCGTGCACGCATTACTTTCTTTAACGGAATGCAAACTTTGAACAGCCAGCGCCGCAATCAGGATCTGGCCAAAGAAGTACTGCGCGTTACCAAGATCAAGTATCAGCAAGGTGTAGGTTCAAGCATTGAAGTAACCCAAGCACAAACTGCACTGGAAGAAGCCGATAACAAATATATACAGGGTTTATATGATGCCCTGGTTAGCAAAGTTGACCTCGAAAAAGCTTACGGACGCATTCAATAAAAATCTAAACCTATTATAAGAAACAACCAACATGAAAAAAATTATATATATCCCCGCCCTGTTACTGCTGGTAGCTTGCAGCAACAAGCCAAAAGATAAGAACGCCGAACTGGCCGACCTTAAAAAACAACAGGCCGAAATCAACTCTAAAATAACCACCCTTGAAGCGCAGGTTGGTACTAAAGAAACCAAGGTAACCGAAGTAAGCGTAATTACTTTACAGCCCGGCAGCTTTGTAAACTATGTGCAAATACAGGGCAAGGTTGATGCTGAAGATAACGTAGTGGCCTATCCACAGGTTCCGGGTACTATCATAGCCATTAATGCCAAGGTTGGTCAGCGGGTTAGTCGTGGCCAGGTATTGGCTCAATTAGATAACAGCGTAGCCAAACAGAACATTGCCCAGGCCGAATCGCAGGTGTCGTTGAACCGCACGCTGTTCCAACGTCAAAAAGCATTGTGGGATCAAAAAATTGGCACCGAAGTTCAGTATTTACAGGCGCAAACCACTTTGCAAAGCAGCGAAAAGCAATTGTCTTCGCTACGCCAGCAAGCTAACCAATCGCGCATTGTATCGCCAATTAGCGGTACTATAGATCAAATGGATTTAAAACTTGGCCAGGTTGCGCAACCGGGTACCACAGGTATCCGTATTGTAAATGCCGATAAACTAAAGGTTAAAGCCGATGTGCCGGAATCATACGTGAGCAGTGTAAATACAGGCAACGTAGTAAAAATTGTAGTGCCCGATGCCCAGGATTCAGTTACCACCAAAGTAACATTTGCGGCCAAAGCTATTGACCCGGTTTCGCGCAGTTTTGCTGTTGAGGTTAAATTGCCGGTACGCAAATCTATCCGCCCTAACATGACGGCCATTTTGAAAATAGCCGATTACTCAAAATCAAGCGCTATCGTAATTCCGGTTAAAGCCATTCAACGTTCGGAAGATGGTGATTACGTTTTTGTAAACGAAAATGGTACTGCCAAAAAGGTAACTGTTAAAGCCGGTAAAACTTACGGTGGCCAAACCGAAATTGTATCGGGCCTTAAAGCCGGCGACCAGCTTGTTACCGAAGGCGTTAGCGATATTGAAGACGGTGACAAAATAAAGGTTGCCCAATAAGGCTCATTAATTAACATTCTGATCTGTATTATATATGAAAGATCTCAAGAAAGAATTTGGCCCCTCAAGTTGGGCTATTGATAATAAAACGGCAATTTATGTGCTTATTTTCCTGATCACTGTATTGGGATTGGTCAGCTACAACAATCTGCCAAAAGAAAATTTCCCGGACATTGCCGTACCCAAGATCTTTGTAACTACGCAGTTTATTGGCCAATCGCCACAAAACGTAGAAAACCTGGTAACAAGGCAAATCGAAAAGAAGTTGAAGTCGCTTAAAGGGCTTAAAAAAGTTACTTCAAACTCGGTACAAAACGTATCGATCATCACGGCCGAATTTAACGCTAACATTAAGGTTAAAGATGCCAAGATCGATGTACAGGACGCCATAGATAAAGCTAAGGATGACCTGCCTCAAAACGATGATAACTTTAAAGAGCCAACCGTATCAGACATTAACGTAGCCGATCTACCTATTCTTTACATTAACCTTTCGGGTGATTATGACCTGAAAAAATTGAAGGAATACGCCGACTTATTAAAGGATGAAATTGAGGGTTTTAAAGAGATCTCTAAAGTTGATGAGATTGGTGCTTTAACACCCGAGATTCAGGTGAACGTCGATCTGAATAAGATGACCGCCGCTCAAATTACCTTTGATGATATTACACGGGCGATAGGTTCCGAAAACATTCTGGCATCGGTTGGTACCATTAAAACAGACGGTGTTCGTCGTAGTATTGATATTAAGCAGGATTTCCAAAATGCCGACCAGGTTGCTGCTATGGTTATACGCAACCCTAAAGGTCAGGCGGTATATTTAAGAGACATTGCCGAAGTTAAAGATTCATTTTTAGAGCAGGAAAGTTATGCCCGTTTAAAAACACCCGCCAACCCTAACTTTAAAAACGTAATTACCCTGAACGTAAGTAAACGTTCGGGCGAAAATTTAATTGAAGCATCGGATAAGATCAATGCTTTAATTAAGGATAAGCAGGAAACGGTTTTTCCGAAGGGTTTGAACGTGACCGTAACAGGTGACCAGTCGGACAAAACCCGTACTACCCTGAATGACCTGATCAATACCATCATTATTGGTTTTATACTGGTAACGGTGATCCTGATGTTTTTTATGGGTACTACCAACGCCATCTTTGTGGCATTATCAGTACCTCTCTCCTGCTTTATAGCGTTCCTGATACTCCCATGGATAGGCTTCACGCTGAACATGATCGTTCTGTTCTCGTTCCTGCTAGCCCTGGGTATTGTGGTGGATGATGCCATTGTAGTTATAGAAAACACGCACCGTATTTTTGATAACGGAAAAGTACCTATTAAAGAAGCCGCTAAAATGGCTGCCGGCGAGGTGTTTTTACCTGTGTTTTCGGGTACCATGACCACCCTTGCTCCATTTGTGCCTTTGGCTTTCTGGAACAGTATAATTGGTGAATTCATGTTCTTTTTACCTATTACGCTTATCATAACTTTATTAGCGTCTTTAGTGGTGGCTTACATAATGAACCCGGTGTTCGCGGTTGACTTCATGAAGCCGCACCACGAAGGTGAACATGATCATCCTAAATTTGATAGAAGCACCCGTAAAACAGTATTGATTATGGGAGGTGTAGCCATATTTTTATATCTCCTTACCGCACTACCTGTTGAAAGTGCTTTTCATATATCGTTATTGATGCCAAACTTGACGGTCTTCTTTATAGTGCTGTATCTTATCAATCACTTCTTTTTACTAAAAGTGATAGACAGGTTTCAAAAGAATAGCTGGCCTAAGTTTCAACAATGGTATGCCAAATGGCTGGAACGCGCTGTTAAACGCCCAGTTACTATACTGGTAGGTACATTTGTACTGTTTATTTTAGCTTTGGTGATCAATAGTATATTAGGTAAAACACCTGAGTTCTTCCCTTCGGGCGATCCAAACTTTGCCTACGTATACATTACCATGCCTATTGGTACCGACCAGGCCACTACCAACGAAGTGACCAAAAAGATAGAGCAACGTGTTGCACAGGTTGTTGAACCCGATAAGGAAGTGGTATCATCTATCATCTCTAACGTAACCAAAAGCGTTACCGATCCGCAGGATGAAGATCAGGGCGATTACCAGAATAAAGGTAAAGTAACGGTTGCCTTTGTAGAATTTGGTGAACGTAACGGTGCCGATACCAAAGCTATTTTAGCTAAGATCCGTAAAGAGATTCAAGGTATCATTCCAGGTGTAAAGATCGCGGTAGCGCAGGAAAGCAGCGGTCCGCCGGTACAAAAAGATATCAGTATCGAGCTGATCGGTGATAACCTGGATTCACTTGTAAAAACAGGTGACCGTTTAAAAACTTACCTGGCTAAACAAAACATTGCCGGTATAGAAAACTTAACGCCCGATGTGGAAAGTGATAAACCCGTAATTGTATTTGATGTTGACCGTGAAAGGGCTAACCGCGAAGGCATTAGTTCGGGTCAGATCACGCAAAACCTGGTAACTGCTATATTAGGCTTAAAAGCAGCCGATTTTAGAAACACCAAAGAGGACGATTACCAAATTAAAGTAAGAGCCTTGCAAGATCAGCGCGGTAATATTGACGAACTGCGTAACTTGAAGATAACCTATCGTGACTTAGCCACCGGAGGTGCTATTCGCCAGGTACCTATTTCGGCCTTTACCGATGTACGTTATACTAACACTTACAGTAACATTAAACGTAAGCAGCAGCGCCGGGTATTAACCTTAGGCTCTAACGTAATTAAACCTTTTAATGCCAACGAGGTTAATGCCAGTATATTGCAGGCCATTAAAAGCTTTAAAAAGCCGGATAACATCATCATTCGTCAGGGTGGTGGTCAGGAAGACCAGTTAGAAGCGGTCACGTTCCTGGGTGGTGCCTTAGCTACCTCATTTGGTTTGATCTTGATCATTCTGATGATCCAGTTTAACTCCATAGGTAAAACGCTGATCATCATCAGTGAGATCTTCTTCAGTATTATTGGGGTACTGTTGGGTGTAAGTATCTTCGGCATGACCATGGCCATTGTAATGACCGGTATCGGTATTATTGCCCTTGCCGGTGTGGTAGTGCGAAACGGAATCTTACTGGTAGAGTTTACCGATATGCTGATAGAGCAGGGTGCAAACCCGCACGATGCCGTTGTAGAAGCAGGCCATACCCGTATGACGCCGGTACTGCTAACCGCTACTGCGGCCATATTAGGCTTAATACCATTGGCCGTAGGTTTCAATATCGACTTTGTGGGCTTGTTTACTCACTTTGAACCACACATTCACTTCGGTGGCGATAACGTGGCCTTTTGGGGACCATTGGCCTGGACCATGATCTTCGGTTTAGGTTTTGCAACTGTTATTACGCTGATTTTGGTTCCATGTATGTACCTGATCCGTATCAACCTTAAAAAACGATTATTTAAAACCAAAGACACAGACACAGAAGTAAAACTATTAGAAGCGGAAACAACCCACTAATAGCATTACCTAAAATACCAAAGCCGCGTTATTTGATAACGCGGCTTTTTTGTTGGGATCAGAATTTTCTGAATTTTTTTGAATTAACAGAATTTGTCTGAACCGGAATTTTAAGAATTTATGGAATGGACAGAATTGATAGAATATACGATAGAGTTTTCATCCGCACATTTGTACATTAAAAAGCCGTCGGTTGAAGCGTCCAAGCTCAGGCTGGTTCCAACGCAAAAAGTGTTCACGAAAGCGTTCAAAAACCGTTCAAAAAGTGTTCACGCGTGAACACTTTTTGACTAAAAACGAGCTAAAACGGCTGGTACAAGCAACCACAAAAACCTAATTAAATGAAAGAAAATGCATTTTTTTGTAGTTTTTCGAAATTTCTACCATCTAA